>SDBT01004317.1_pt1 | contig 24197 bp, 15 predicted proteins | sample 2277101 | NCBI WGS metagenome assembly SDBT01 (sample SAMN10404973, study PRJNA504765) | marine sediment metagenome | isolation source: marine sediment core GS10_PC15, 103 cmbsf | place: Arctic Ocean: Southern Knipovich Ridge | collected 2010 | reverse complement strand
CAGCGTAAGGCGATGGGTACTGATCAGCTCGCTTGTACTGGTGGCGCTCGCCGTTACTCTGAGCGTATTCACAGCGACGCCGGTTTACCGCGTCGAGGCCCTGCTCCTGATCGAGCCGATGAAGGTGAACCTCACCGAATTCAAGAGCGTGTACGACTCGACACTCGGCGCAACCGGCGGGCACCTGGCAAACCGAGAATTCCTCGAAACCCAGTATGAGCTTATCCTCGCGCGACCGACCCTGGAAAGGACATTCGCAGAGTTCGAATTCGGGAGCATGCCCGAATTCCAGAATGCCAGAGAGCCTATCGCCAAGTTCCGCAAGCTCTTCGCCGTTAATCCGGTGCGCCAATCGCGTTTGGCGCGTGTGACATTTGATTGGACCGAGCCCGAACTCTCTGCCCGCGTTCTAGATTTCCTGGTGAACGAGTACATTGATTCTTACCGAAGCAGGGCAATGGGCGTTACGAGAGAAGGCCTGTTGGCGCTTCGGCAAAAGGCTGCGGAAATCAGGCCCCAGGTCGAGGCCAAGGCCGACAATCTGCAGAATTTCATGGTGAGCAACAACATGGTTTCCCTCGAGGAGACTCAGAACATAGTTGTTGACCGTCTTAAAGAGATTAACCACAATCTTACCGAAGTCGAGAAAAACCGCATCGAGGCCGAGAGCGAATATCGGTCGGTCGAGCAAGCCATCCGCGGAGATTTCAAGGTGGAAAACACGCCCGAAGTCGCGAGCAGCCAGACAATTCGCGACCTCAAGCTCGAATTCATAAAGACGAAACAAAGGGCCAGCGATCTCGGCAAATCGTTCGGTCCCAACCACCCCGAGGTCAAAGCCGCCCAAGCGATGCTGGATGCCATCCGCGACAAGACCCAGATCGAGATGATGAGCATCCTCCAGACCGTAAAGGCCGAGTACGAAAGGGCTGTGCACCAGGAAAGCGAGCTTAAGATCGGGCTCGCCCGGCAGGAAGCGCGCGTGATGGAGTTCAACAGATTAGCCGTCCGCTACAAAGTATTAAGGAGCGAGCACGACACGTTGAGCAAGACCTACAACGCCGTCGCCAGGCGCATCGAAGAAATCGAGATCGCCAGCGCCGCCGGCTCAAAGGGCGACAACATATTCGTGATCACGCACCCGAACGTTCCCGGTAGACCCATCAAGCCCAGGAAGGGGATATCTATTGTATTGTCGGTTTTCTTCGGGCTTGCGCTTGGGACGGCGCTCTGCTTTTTCGTAGAGTATTTCGATACGACCATCAAGACCAAGGAAGACGTCGAGGCGCTCTTGGGCGTGCCCGTCATCGGGTATGTTCCAGGCATCACCGACGACGAGCTCGCCGAGGTCTCCAACGGCTCGCCCGTGCCCGCCGAGCTGCATTCGGTGAAGAGGCCCCGTTCGTCCGTCGCCGAGGCCTTCCGCTCCATCCGCACGGCGCTCGCTTTTAGCGGCCAGGATGGAAGCCTGCGGCATATACTCGTTACCAGCGCAACGCGCGGAGAGGGCAAGTCACTGAGCAGCGTGAACATCGCCGTCACGCTGGCGCAGACGGGCAAGAGCGTGCTCCTCATCGACGCGGACATGCGAAAGCCAAGGATCCACAAGATTTTCCGTGTCGCGCCCAATCCCGGCCTGAGCAATCTGCTGGCCGGCGAAGGAGTGGTGAACCTCGCGCAGGCCGTGCGAGAAGTTGAGGAAGTCGACAACCTGCGCCTGCTGCCCTGCGGACCGCTGCCGCCGAATCCGTCCGAACTGCTGCAGAGCGCCCGCATGAAGGAACTGCTCGGTGAGATGAACGGAATGTTCGACGTTGTGGTATTCGACACGCCGCCACTGGTCAGCGTGACCGACGCGGCCGTGCTCTCGCAATATGTGGGCAATGTCGTCCTCGTGGTGCGAAGCTTTTCGACACAGCGCGAAATCGTGTCGAGGGCCGGGGAAATCCTCTCCGAGACCAACAGCAGAGTTCTTGGCGTGGTTCTCAATAATGCCGACGTTCCGCGAGCCGCCTACAACCCTTACTACTATGGCAACTATTACGGCTACGGTACCGAAGAGGACGGAAAGAAGACCCGCAAGCGGCGCCGCCGGAGCGGCAAAGGCGATGGCGACGGCGACGGAACCGGCGACGCCCACCCATCCCCCAAATCGACCGTTTCGCACAACAGGCTGTCCTGAGTAGGACTCGAAGGATAAAGCTCGTGAGGGAGCCAAAAGTCGCAGCCGATTTCTCCTCGCCGGTTCTTCGCCGGTTTAGCGCCGAAGCAGAAGGTATCCGAACGGAGGAACGTGGGCGCGACCATTGCGACATTGGGGAGCGCCCATGATCGATTTACACACACATATCCTCCCCGGCCTTGACGACGGGCCGTCCGACGTCGAAGAAGCGCTGGAGATGTGCAGGCTCGCCGTCGCCGACGGCGTCACGACGGTGGTCGCCTCGCCTCACATGTTCAACGGCATGTACGACGTGGCTCGCGGAGATGTTTTGGATGGTGTCAGCCGCCTGCAAGGGCGCCTCGACGCCGAGGGGATACCTCTTCGCATCGTGCCCGGCGCCGACGTCCACGCCGCGCCCAATCTCGACACACTTGTTAAAGAGGGCTATGCCATGACCATCGGCGACGGGGGCAAATACCTCATGACGGAACTGCCGCAAGACGTATTGCCCGAGGGCCTTTCGAGCCTGCTGTTCTCGATTCAGCTGCTTGGGATTACTCCAGTCATCTCGCATCCGGAGAGGAACCTGGAAATTCAGTCCGACCCGATGCTGCTCGCCGACCTCGTCGAGGCGGGAAGCCTGGTTCAATTGACCGCCGCAAGCGTGACGGGCGGGTTCGGCGAACCGGTCCGCAATTGCGCGCACACGCTCCTCGAGGCGCGCCTGGCGCACGTGGTCGCCAGCGACGCCCATTCGCCCGTCAGGCGACGCCCCGGCCTTTCGCGCGCGTTCGCCGCCGTGAAGGAACTGCTCTCCATCGAGGAAGCCGAAGACATATTCATTCATCGCCCGATAAGAATTCTTGCGGGCGAATATGTCGATTTCCCCGAATCGAAAAAACCGCCTTTTGAAAAGAAGAAACGTTTTTCATGGAAGGGCCACGCCGGGAAGCAACTGTTTCATCGGTTCAAGTCAGGATAAAATGAAAAGCGACTACCGCATAGACGGCTTTGATATTTCCATGCAGGTCATCTTGATCCTGATGATCCTGCTCCCGCCGCTCGCCCTCGGAGCGGTAGTTCCATGGGCCGGCAGCGTTGTGTTTGCGCTCTCCGTTGCGCTTCTTTCATGCTGGCTGGCTCAAGGAGCGCTCCGCGGCCACTTTCGTGTGGCGCGAAGCTCTGTATGGATTTTCATAGCCGCCCTTTTCGCCCTGGCCCTGCTGCAGCTCGTTCCCCTTTCACCGGGTGTGATAAAGGTGGTTTCTCCCGGCGCGTTTCAGGTCTATGCGCGCACCTTGGTCGATTATCCCGCCTCGGGACAGGCGCGGCCTCTGTCAATGAATCCCTATGCCGGTCGGATGGAAATAGTCCGCCTCTCGACGCTTGCGATAGTCTTTTTTATCGTTGCCAATGTCATCCGGACCAGACGCCAGGCGGTCACCATAATTCTTGCGCTGCTTGCCATTGGATCGTTCGAGGCTCTTTACGGCTTCGCAGAGCAGTTTTCCGGTAACAAGCATATCTTCTGGCTGTCGCGGAAGTATCATACGGCGGCCGTCACCGGCACATTCCTCAACAAGAACCATTTCGCCGGCCTGCTTGAGATGGTCTTGCCCGTTTCTATCGGCCTTTTGCTTGCCATCGGTCAACACGGAAAGAGAAATGGGGCCGTTCGCAAGGGCGGCGGGGCTTTGGGCAGACGTTTATTAGCGGCGGCGTCTTCGTCGTCGGCGCAGAAGCAGATGATATTGGCGGCTCTGTCTGTGGCGCTGTTGGTTGCCATATTCTTCTCTCTTTCGCGCATGGGCATAATGTGCGCCGTTTTCTCGCTTATAGCCTTTGTCATCCTTCTCGGAGCGAAAGGTGGTTTTCGCCGATACACGCTTCTTATATTCCTGATTGTGGCTGTTGTTTTCAGTATAGCCGCCGGAATGGGCATGGAACTGGTCATAACTGCCGTCGAAGACGTGGTTGGCGGTCAGTCCACATCCTGGATCGATCGCATGGACCTCGCAGGCAGTGCGGGCGCCCTCATTCACGACTACCCTTTCTTCGGGACGGGGGTGGGCGCGTTCGGCTCTGTTTTTCCGGGCTACCAATCGTCGCGGTTTGGTGACGCGTGGGCGGATTACCTCCACAACGATTGGCTCCAAATTTTCTGCGAGACGGGTTTTGTTGGAGGAGCGCTGTTCGCCGTCGGCGCAGGTCTATTTCTGACCAGGCTGTTTCGCGCGATCAAGAGCCGTAAAGACAGCTTCTGCCTGTGGGTGGCCACCGGCGCATTCCTTGGCGCCGGCGTAATGCTGCTACACAGTTTTTTCGACTACAACCTCAGCAAGATTACGTCAAACGGAATCATCTTCGCCACTATCCTGGGGCTGTCCTTCGCCGTGGGAAACATGCCGGGATCCCATGCGAACTCGACCGGGCGCATGCGTTACTGGATTTTGCCTTTTAGCCCGGCGATCGCCCGAGCCGCCGTGGTTGTTTTGGTGGTCTGCATAAACGGTCTGCTCATGCCTTTCTCGTTTGCTTGCGCGAGGGCTGATATTATTTTCAACCGCTATCTCGCTGGAGCGAACCTGGGCGAGGGTCCCGACGACTATGTTTTTATCCCGCTTCAGGCCCCCGCTGACTCCGAGGAAAGCGGCCGGGCCGGCGATCGCTTGTCGGGGATAAACTATGAGACGGAGCGCGGCGACGACTTGATGGAGATGGCGGTTGAGCTGCGGCCGGGCAATCCAAAATATTTGTACTATTCCGCCCGCAAGGCGCTAAGCGAGGCTGACGAGTTGGTCCGCAGCGAAGCGGGCGAGAGGGCTCGTATTGTGCTCGGGCCGCAGGCGGGCGAAGACACCGAGGATTTCGATCAAATTGTCGCGGCTCTTTTCGAGGGACTCAAAGCTCAGATGCTTTCCGATCGCAGTCCGTTTCTGATCAAGGCGGAGAGGCGCCTGAGAGAGGCCATCGATGCGGCCCCAACGATGGCGCGCTATCATATTCTGCTAGCGGCAATCACCGGTGAGCGGGAGCGGACATCGCGAGAGTCCTTGCGCCAGGCCGAGGTGGGAACGACATTTGCGCCCAATAAGCCCGAGGTGTTGTACGAAGCGGGGCGCATCTTCTACACGCAGGCGTTGCGAGACGAATTTGCCGGCATAGATACCGATGCTCTTGAAATGACAAATGAATACTTTAGAAAAGCAATGTCGGCCGACCCCAAGTACGCCACCTACATTTATCCGCTTATGCGGAGCGTTTCCGCCGGGCACGCCGCGCTTTTGTCGGTAACGCCGCAGACCCTGCGCGGACTAGATCGCCTGTGCGGCGTGCTGTGGGATTCGGGTGAGTGGGAGGGCGTGCTGGCCTGTCTCGACAAGAGCGAACGATTGACAAAATTGCGCATGGCGGGCCTGGCGCCGGCGGATTTTCAGGAATCCGAGATCGACTCGATTCAACATTCTTTCGCCGAGCCGGTGGGCGGTGGGGCGTGGCTCAAGGGCTCGGTCGCCTATGACACTCGCAGCCCGCTCGAAATAGAGTTGTCCCTCGCCCAGAGGCGGAGCGTCGTTCTGGGTCTGCTGGGACGCTGGGAGGAGCGCGCCCGGGCGGTTGCGCGATACCAAGACCTCTTGCGCGAGAGCCTGGGTGAAAATCTGGAGGAAGCGCGCAGGCTCCGATCGCTGGGTCGCAACAAAGAGGCGATGGCAGTCTATCAGGATATTTTGCGGCATGACTGGGGCAATCCCGAAACTCTGCTGGAGGCGGCCGAGATTGCATCGCTCCCGAGCATTTTTAACGATCTGCCCGAGTGGAGCGCGCCGCTCGATCATCTTTATCGGCTTGTGATTTATAGCGACCGGTATGCTGTGTCCGGCAAGGCGGCGCTGAATTCTCCGCCCGGCGATGTGGAACTGAGGCCGGAAGACTATGAGCGCGCAGTTGGGATCATCGGGGAGTTGGCCCTCGACGACCCTGCCGAAGAGTTGTCTGCCGATTTTATCCGGGGAGCTGGCGCGGTGCTTGCCGGGCATGAGGAAAAGGGCGTTGAGCTCTTGCGTCGCCTTGCCGCGCGGGATGACGCGGTTGCCGCTACCTGGCGGCAGAAGCATCTGGCATGGTATTTCCTTGGCCGGGGCTATGAGAGACTGGACAGGCGCGCAGAAGCAACCGAGGCCTATATGCGCGCTGTCATGATAGTTCCCACTCATCGGCCGTCCCTGTTGCGACTTCAACAACTGTCCGACTCCTCCCCGTCCTTTGTGTCGGATCGACTTTTAGCGATGACTCCCGAGGCGCCCTGCAATATTGATTTTGGGGGCAAAATCACATTACTCGGTTATGAGTTGAGCCAGGAAATGGCGCCGACAAGAATCGGAGGGGTGACGATCAATGAGGACGCTTGGTTCGTCACATATTATTGGCAGTTTAATGAGCGGATGTTTCATGAGTATCATCCGGCGGTCCATTTTTGCGATGACAGTTGGAGGATCATGTTCCAGAATGACCACCGTGTTCGCATACAGAGAAAGCCTTATCCCGTCGATTTTCCACGCTGCGGAGAAGTTGTTGTCGAGAAGTTGCGTTTGAAAGATGACTTGGCCGGCGCTCCGTACATGCGGGTCAGTATCTGGAAGCCCACCACCGAGCGCTCGCAGCAGCCATTGCTGTTACATGACGGCGGCGAGGGCCAGCTCCGCATATCATTAGAATCGCAGCCCGCTGCCGGGGATAGGGAAATATGAAAATAGTTCTGTTTGTTCCCGATTCAAAAGACCTCACGCATCTCTATCCGTCACCGGGGCTGACAAAATTCAGCGCGCATCTTCCGTTGGGGGTATTGTACTTGGCTGCCGCTGTAGAGGCGGCGGGCCATGAGGTAGTCATCATCGACAACTTTCTGGAAGGTATGCCGGAGGACACCGCTCTCGATCGCATCATTGCCGAAAGGCCTGATTGCGTGGGGGTTTCGGCGGCGATTCTAAATATTTGGCAGGGGTTTTCAATTGCAAAAAGGCTCAAAAGCGCCGCGCCGGAAATCTTATCTGTGTTCGGCGGGCCGCAACCGACAATAGATCCGATGGGAACTATTACGCGTGAAGGGGTCGACTGCGTGGTTGTCGGCGAGGGAGAGCGGACTTTTGTCAAGCTGCTCGAGGCGCGCGAGGCCGGCTCAGATCGCCTTGCCGAGACGCCGGGCGTATTCTCCAAACGACCGGATGGCGCGGTGTCGAAGGCCCGTTCGGCGGAACCGGTCGCGGACTTGTCTGAATACCGGTGGCCGGCGCGCCATCTTGTCGATATTTCCCGTTACGTGAGAACAGGGAAGGGATTGCTCGCATACCCGGTGGATGTTGTCTCGACGAGCCGGGGTTGTCCGTTCACTTGTGGCTTTTGTTCGAGCGCGCCGCTGTGGAACAGGAAGTATCGGACACGGGCCGCCGCCGATGTCGTCGACGAGATGGAATTCATGATGCGAGAGCACGGCACGCGAGGCTTTTATTTCCGAGAGGACAACTTCACGGTTAATAAAAAGCATGTGCTGGGCATCTGCGAGGAGATTCTCAGGCGCCGGCTCGATGTTGTATGGGAATGCGAAAGCCGCGTGGACACGCTTTCGCGTGATGTCATGGAGCGCATGGTCGAGGCTGGCCTCAGGGCAATATGGTGCGGGGTCGAGTCGGGGTCGCAACGAGTTCTTGATCTCGTTCACAAAGGGATCAAAGTGTCGCAGATTCGGGAGTTCTATAAAGACGCTCACGCGCTCGATCTTCATACGGGCGCGAGCTTCATGATCGGGATACCGGGCGAGACGGAGGAAGACGCCTGGAAGACTTTCGAGCTTGCAAAAGAGATACATGCCGGGCACACGACTTTTGCGGCCTATCTGGCTTTTCCCGGCAGTGAGCTTTATGAGCAAGTGCGAAAAGAGGGGATTTACTCGCATTCATGGGAGTCGATCCTGTTTGTGGACGCCCCCTCACTCTCTCAGGAGCGCGTGTTGGAGTTGGGGCGGACATTCACGACAAAGCTCCGCTCCCATCGCATGCTCAAGCATCCGGTTCAGACTGTCTGCCGGGCCGTCTTGCGAAGGGTGAACCAGCGGAGGCATGCCTGATCGGCGGCTGAAAACTCCTTTAGGCTTATGGAAATGAGTACAAAACACAGAAGCCTCACCGTTGATATGATGGGATCGAATTTTTTCTATACGTGCGTCGTGTGCCAGGGGGCTCTGGAGCGCACAGCCGATGACGCGTGGTCATGCGCATCGTGCAAGGAAACAGGAAAAATCATGAAAGGCATTCCTGTTTTCACGAAGCGCAAATTGTCATGGACCCCCGTGGCGCCGGAAATCATGGAGCGCATTGTGGAGGAATCGGAGAGTGGCGGCAGCTGGCGCGAGGCGCTGCTGGGGCGCCCGGAAGATATCTCGGAATACACCATGCGCTACATCATGGAAGAGGATCGCGCCGACTGGATTTTCCTCTTGCCCGTTCGAAAGGACTGGCGCGCGCTGGATCTCGGCAGCGGATGGGGGAGCGTCTCCATTCCTCTAAGCCGGTGGGTGGGAGAAGTGTATTGCGGCGATCCGACAATGCTGAACTGTCGGTTCCTCAAAATGAGGGCCGAGCACGAGGGCATAGACAACCTTCATGTCTTTAATTCCGATCCGCTGGATTTTCCCGATTATCCCTTTCCGGAGGGATCGTTCGATCTGATTGCGCTCAACGGCGTCCTGGAATGGACGGGCAATGCCGATTCACAGTCGCCCGTCAGGGATCTTCAGGTGAAGGCGTTGAAAGCGCTCAAGAAGCTGCTTGCCCCCGGGGGGTATTTGTATGTGGGCATCGAGAATCGATATGCCTATGGAGCGTTTCTCGGGCAGCCGGTCCATTTTGAAGCGCCGTTCATCGGTCTTTTGCCCAGGCCCATTGCTAATGCCGCTATGAAGATTTTCAAGGGGAGGCCCCACCGCACTCACATCCACGGCATGCGCGGGTACAGGCGTCTTTTGGGCGAGGCGGGATTTGAATCTGTCGACTTTTACCTTCCCAGGCCGAGCTATCGCGACCTCTTCTGGCTCATTCCCGGGAATTCGAACTCGGGTGTCAGGTTGTGGGCGCGACACCTTGCCAAGGGAGAGAGCCCGACCAAACGCATTGTTCGGTGGTGGGCGCGCAGGCTCCCAATCCGCGGTATCTGGCCATGCTACAGTATCGTATGCAGGAACGATGAAGAGAAATGATCCCTTTTCTGCTCGAGCACATACGGGAAAATTATTCGGCTCTGTTTCCTGAGGCCGAAGCCCACGGCGAGCTTGTGGCCATTAAGGCGCCGGGCAAGACCTGCCCAAACGGGAAGATTAATATCCTGGTTTTTGATGAAAGGGCAGGGCGGCTGCTTGCGGCCTGCATGTTCTCGCGGTCGCCGGATTCCGATACGTATATTGAGAGGGAAGCCTCCAATGTGCGCCGCTTCAGCGAGGCGTCGGCCCATCTGTCCGCCGGCGAGGTCGTTCCGAGGCTCCTGTTCGACGGCATGATAGAGGGTGTACGCGTGCTTATCGAAGAGGGTTTTCCTGGAAGGTCCATGCAGGAAGTGTTGGCTGCGGGAAAGCCATATCGGGAGATTTATCTTGAATGCGGCGACTGGCTTGCTGAATTGCACGCGTGCACCAGCGCCGAACGCGTGAAAGTCACAACCGGGCTCCTGGATCAATGGCTCTTTGCGCCTCTCGATAAGATATTTGAAAAGTTCCCCGGTCTTAACGGGAACGATCGCCACGAAATACAGGAGTGGACGAGCGCGGCGGGCGAGGCCATCAAGGGGATGGAGGTTCCGCTGGTGGGTCAGCACGGCGACTTCAATTCGCATAACGTCATAGTCAACGGCGGCCGCATCGGCGTTATCGATTGGGAAGACGCCGTATTCGATCTGCCCCCATTCCTGGATATGAACAGTTTTATTATTTCCAATTCACACCAATTGACGAAGAACATGTCTTCGGCCGAGAGCATGCGACGGGTGGCGCTTTCGAAAACTCGATACCGCGAGATTGCAGGCGAAATGGCCGGTCGCTATTGTGAAGCGTTGGGGCTGCCCCCGGGTCTGTTGATAGCGCTGGCGCCGGCGTACATGGCGCATATGGCGCTGATGTACTTGAGCGAGCACAGGCGACAGGAAAAAGCGTGCGCGGACTGGATCAATCGGCTCGTGTGCTTCGTCAGGCATTGTGAAGTGGGGGAGCGCTGGTGAAGATTCTCTGTGTCTATCCCTGGCTTGACCCCGAGTTCAGCTCGGCCGCCGAGGCGATTCTCGAACTGGGCCGGCGCGGGCACGAGGTTGTGGCGCTGTCTGTCCGGCGCGCTTCCAGCTACAAGGGTGAAATGGAATTCGCCGCCAAGTCCGAATATCCGGGAGTGACGTTCCATCGTCCGCTGCTCAGCCTGAAGGAGCAGTTTGGCGCGTCGAAGGACGCAATCGATAAGGCTCGCGCCTGCTTGACTGGTTTTGTCCCCGACATAGTTTTTTGCTCCCTTCAACACAACATGAAAATGTCCGAAGCGCTGGCGAGGGATTTCGACGTTCCCATCGTCTTGCTTGTTGAATTTGCGCGCGATCCGGCCAATTTACTTCCTCTGCGGGGAATGGGCCGCTTGAGGCAGTTGCGGTTGGATTGGCTCATGACTCCCGCAGCGCGGGTTTACTGGTGGCGTCTGGCGCGGCGCACCGAGGCCATCATTGTCACGAATCCAGTGGACAGACCGCACCTGGAGGGGATGACCCTCTCCGGCAAAGAAGTCCAATATGTTCCATGGTGCAACCAATTGCCGGAGATGGACGAGGTCGAGCGCATACCGAATACGGGAATACATGTAGGCGGTCTGAACAGATTCAAGAACTCCGGCGAATTGGCGCAATCTATCAGGGTTCTGCTGGAGGAGACACCGACGGAACACTTCACGGTAATCGGCCCGGGGCCGTGCGCGGCCTCGATCAAGCGATTGGCGCAGGACTGTTCCGAAGGTGTCACGTATATCGAGTCCTTGCCCAGGCGCAAGGCGCTCGAGCTAATGGCGCAAGCGGATTACGCGTTTTTGACGGCAAAGCAGGGAGCCCTTGGTTTCATCGGCGACTCATGGGGGTTACAGCTTCCGCTTGTCAGCCTTCATAACCCTTCGGGATTGCTCGAGCCGGGCGAGGATTCGTTTGTAAGCGGCGGCATCGACCGTCTCGCCGACTCTGTCAACCGGATGCTGGCGGACCAGAGGCTTCGCGATCGAATCGCCAGAGGCGGACACGAAAGATACCTTGCCGAGAACACGGCGGCTGTCGTCGCGACGCGCTATGAGGAGCTTTTTCAGCGGGTGATCGAGCGGGCGCTAAGCCGGAAGAGGACGTTGAATTATGGATACTGAAACGCTCGCGGGCAAAGGAAAACAGAGTGTCCCTTACGCAACGGCAGGCGTGCTGTTGGCGCGGGGGCTTAATGTTTTCAGCGTTCTCTATATTGTACGAAATCTTTCCACGAATGACTGGGCGCTTTACAGCCTGTTTCTAGGGTTGCTGGTTTACATGAATTTTTTCAGCAACCTGGGCGTGGCGGGAACTCTGCAGAGGTTTATCCCCGACTTCCTGGCCAAGGGATATCCCGGCGCCACCCGCAAGGTGGCCTCAATCGCCTTGTTTGTGAGATTGCTGGTGGTGATGTCGCTTATCGCCATATCCTTGCTGCTGTTTCGCCCGCTCAGCGATTTCCTGCAGATATCGGGCCGGTACTTGCCACACTACGCCGTGTTCACGATGGCGATTCTCTGTTTCGCCATGTCGGAAACGGTGACGGTTGCCCTGCAGGGCGTCTTTTGCCATAAGTGGGTGGCTCTTTCACAAGGCGTAATGTTCTCCACCAAGATTGCCGGTCTCGTGTGGGTGTTCCATTCCGGATACGGTTTGATGGGCGTGATGGCGATAGAGGCTGTCTGCGCGTTTCTTGCCCTGGCCGTGCTCTTGAGCGCATACCGGATCAATATGCCCGGGGCGCGAGCGGAAGCGGGCGGGATTGTCAAAGAAAATTTCCGGCGCATGGCCCGCTTTACCGGCTTCAACCTGTTTTACGGAACGGGAAACATGTTTCTCGATCCGGCGACCTCGCTGATCATCATTTCGCATTTCCTGGATAAGACCGATCTGGCGCTTTACGCTTTCGCGATGCGTATGAGCGTCATGGCGTTCAATCTACTTCCCACGATGCTTGTCCAGAGCGTGGTCCGCCCCATGTTCTATACCCGCTACGCCCAGGAGGGCGATGTTTCGGTTTTGCAGCGAATGTTCAAGATGCTCGTGCATCTCAACGTGTTCATGCTGGCGCCTTTGTTCGCGGCCACATTCTTGTTTGGAGACAGCCTCATCGCATTGCTCAAGCCCGAGATGTCGACGGCGGTGACTTTGTTGATGATAATAGCATTTTTCAACATGCTGCGCTTCACCGAGCTACCGACCGACCTCGTGCTGCAAGCGATTGAACGGGTGGACATCCACCTGTACAGCCGCATATTTTCACTGGCTGCCGTGGTAGGAAGCATTCTCGTTATCAACATCTGGGGGACGCCGGGTGTCGCGGTCATGTTCGGATGCGGGATGCTGGCCAAGAACCTGTTCATGTACCGCTTCGGAAAGGCATATGCCGGCTTGAGCATCGAGTGGGTTGCGGTTTTTCGTGTGCTGGCCAACACGGCCGTAGCGGCCGCGTGCGCGTACCCCTTCATCGGCGGGGGAATTCACAGTTTGTTCGGTTTAGGGGTTTTTTGCGTCGTCTATCTGATGATATCCATGCTGCACCGCACTTTCAGTCCGGAGCAAAGAGGGACGCTCATGTCAATAGTTCCTCGACTGGCTTTTATATTCTGAATATGAGCTTATGCGAATTCTTTATTTAAACGATGTTGTCGCCGACCGCGACACGCATGTGACAAGCAGGCTCGAGATTGCTCGCGCGCTGGAAAGGCTTGGGCATGAAGTCGAATGCCTGCTGTTTTTCGAGCGCGGCAAGCCGCGAATTGACGGTTTGCCCCACGCGCGTTTTGCATCGCTCAAGACTGGCGGGTGGTACTCGCCGCTACTCGTGCTATGGCGCGGACTGGCGGCGCTAAGGCGCTCCCGAGCGGATATCGTTCTTTATGAGCCGAGCTTTTGGCCGGTGGCTATGGCGCGTCGGTTTTTCGGTTTTGGCCGCCCTCGCATGGTCATGGATGTGCGCTCCGCGCCTGTCGATGTTGAAAAAAATCTGAAAGGAAAGCTCAGGCGCCTGCGTTACAGGCTGGCCGTCTTCACGGCTGTGAAGTTCATGGACGGGTTAACGGTCATAACCCCGGCGCTGCGTGAGCAGTTGTGCGCCGAGACGAAGTTCGACAATAAGAAGGTGGGTGTGTGGTCGTCGGCCGTGGACAGCCGGTTGTTTCGGGCGCAGCGTATTGCCGGAGCCGGATTGGGCAATGGAGCGAACCTCTGCATCGCCTATCACGGCGTGCTCAGCCCGACGCGCGGACTGCAACCGATTATTCCGGCGATCAGGATATTAAAGGATGAGGGCGTTCGGGTCAAATGCCTCTTCATCGGCGACGGGCCGGCGCGGTTCGAGCTGGAGGAACTCACCGAGAAGCATGGCGTAAAAGATCTTGTCGAGTTCACGGGGAAGGTTTCGCACCGGGATATCCCCTGCTTATTGGATCGGTGCGATCTTGGTATTATTCCACTTCCCGATTATCCCGGCTGGCGCGTGAGCAGTCCCTTGAAATTGATGGAATACTGCGCCATGGGCAGGCCGGTCATCGTCAGCCGAATAGAGGCGCACAAAAGCGTTCTCGGCGAATCGCTCGGGGCTTTCTACCTCGAAGACGTTTGCGCCGACAGTATAGCGGAGGCCCTCAGGCTGGCGCACGCTCGGCGCGGCGATCTGGGACGATTCGGAGAGGTTAACCGGAGCATAGTGGTCGATAGGTTCGACTGGGATACGCAGGGACGATACCTCGAAGAATATCTGTCGGGATTGTTGAATCATCATGATAATTGAACGCGAAAAATATATCTTCAACGCGGCCGTGTTTGTTGGGGTCTGCGTCATTACGCTGATAACTTACAAGATTCCGGCGCTCGGCATTGCGATGTTGTCGCTGGGACTCTTTACGATCCTGGCCTTTATAAGGCCGATGCCGATACTGTATGTGGCGATCGGCCTTTTGCCGGTGTGGGCCTCGTTCGAGATACAGAATGTTGATTTCACCTTTCTTGAGGTTGTCGTGGGTTTTCTACTCTCGGTCTGCCTGTTGCGATGGATGTTAGAAAGAAAGATACAGACGGTCCTGCTTGAAATGCCAACCCCGTGGATACTGGCCTTCATAGTCGCGGCGAGCATCGGCGCCATAAGCAACACGCCGAATCCAGTCGTTGCGTTCAATATGATGCGAAAGGCTCTTGTCATGCCTGTGGCGTTCTATCTATTGATTATCGGGCTTGTCGACGACCGGGAAAAGATGATAAAGGCCCTTTGGATATTTGCGGCGGCGAACTCCGTGGCGGCGGCATACGGCATATACGATCATCTTGTTCTCATGCCGGATATCCGCGCCGGGTATTCTTTCTCCAGTCCGGTTTTCCTGGGCATGTCCTGCATGTGCGGGGCGGTCGTGAGCTACAGGCTCTGGAGCATTGGCGGCGGGCTGAGGCGCAGACTCGCCGAATTGTTTTTTGTTGCGCAGGTTGCATGTCTCGCGCTAACGCTCACACGTGTGGCTGTTTTTTGTCTGATTGCGATGCCTTTTGTCGACTGGTTGCTTTTCAAAACGAAGCATAAGAACGGCATAATTGTTTCGGCCCTTGTCGTTGTTTCGGTCCTCATTTTCTCTTTTTCTCTTGGCGGCGAGTTTGGCACATATCTCTATGCGCCGGGTACGCAGGATGCGGGCAGGTTTGTCGATCTAAGCCAGTACCAGGATTCCGTTTACTTGCGGGCAGACAACTGGCTCAGCGCGATCAATGTTTTCAGGGAACACAAACTGTTCGGGCACGGCTTCTATCCGTTTTCCGAGCTTGGAGGAACCTGGAGGACAACAGGGTTAAGCCATCCGCATTCGATATTGATGAACCTTCTGGTGTCCGGAGGGATTGTGGGCGCCATAATGTTTATCCTGTTCATTCTGGACGCCATGCGCCGGACATGGCCGACTTGTTTCGGCTCCACGATCGAGGCGTCGGCGCAGAGATTAATCTTTCTGTTGGTCTGGGCATTGCTGATGAACGGCATGGTAAATGGAGTTCTCACGGGAGTCCCGGGGGCGTCCCTTTTCTTCTTCTTTCTGGGCATGCTTGTGGCGGTGCAAAGAGTGGTCAAAGGAAGCGCGGGCATATGGAGTCAATGAGGCCATGAAACCGATTCGCGTAGTACATATAGTTCCCACGCCGTATCTCGATGGGCCGGGGAAAGTGGTTCAAGGCATTCTCCGCCATCTGGATCGAGATGCGTTCGAGCCGTCATTCATATCAATCATCAAACGGCCCGAATCCCGATATTTTCCAAGGATAACCGGCTCCCTCGAGGAGATGAATATCCCCTTCCGATGCCTCGATATAAGCAAGCCGTGGGATGTCGCGGCGCCTCTTCGCATCGCGGCGTTTCTGAGAAAACAGAAGGCCGACATAGCGCACACCCATCTTCTTCGGGGAAACATCTACGGGAGAGTCGCAGCCCGGTTGGCCGGAGTAAAGCGCGTGGTAAGCACGGTCCATTCCGCCCAGCAATGGATGCAAGCGCATCCACTGCTTGAATGGGGCGCCGGCGCTCTGGACCGGCTGACTGTCGGCTCCGCTTCCGTCGTGGTCGCGGTTGCTGAGAAGACAAAAGAGAAGGTGGCGCAAGAGAACGGGTACAACCGATGCAGCGTGCTGGTTATTCCCAACGGTGTCGATATCGACGAACTCAAGAGCAATTCTTCGAAGCGTGGAAAAGCGCGCGAGCTGATGAGTGTCGAAGAGGGACGGTTCGTGGTCGGGTTTGTCGGCAGGCTGGATGAGGAGAAGAACCCCCTGTTCATGTTGGAGGTAATGGGGAAAGTTTTCAAAGAGCGATCCAATGCGGTTTTCGTTGTGATCGGCTCCGGGCGCCTGAGTGAGCAGGTGGAGTCTCGCGTTCGCGAACTCGGCCTTGGCGAAAATGTGCGGCTTTTGGGAGGACGCAGCGATGTTTATTCCCTTTTGTGCGGGCTGGACGCCTTCTTCCTGCCTTCGCTCTGGGAAGGCCTCCCGATATCGCTGTGCGAGGCCATGGCGACAGGCCTTCCATGCGTGGCAACGCCGGTAGGCGGAATTCCTGACATGATCGAGCACGGCAAGAGCGGGTTTCTGTTCGAACCCGACAATGCCGATGAAATGGCGGATGCGATTATCAGGCTTGCTGACGACCGCATGTTGGCAAGATCTGTGGGCGAGGCCGCGCGCGAGACCATAACGATGCGCTTTTCGGCGAAGCACATGGCTCGTCAATACGAGCGGCTGTACGGGTTGCTGCTTGCAACCGAGTCGGGAGAGATGGCCGCCAACGCTCAGGAGCTGATCCAGGAGGCTGTATGACGATGCCGGCGATGGAAAATGCGCAGTCCGGGGAACCCGCGGGCAACGCAGTTGATAATATTTTCAGAGGCTTGCGCAGACGCCTGCTGCGACTTGCGTACTGGCACGTTGACGGCGCTTTGCGCTATTTGCCGGCAGTCAGGCTCATACGCAGACACGGCGACCCCGGCTCCACCATCCTGGAACTCGGCTCGGGCGGCCTTGGATTGTCGCTGTTCCTGGATAGGGTTGTCGTGGGGTATGACACGTCGTTTGGCGGACGGGATTTAGGCCTGATGAGGCAAGTCAGGGCCCGAGAGGATGCCACAGAGCTTCCTTTTTCGGACGGAGAGTTTGACTTCGTGCTGTCAATGGACATGATCGAGCATATTCCTCCCAAGGGCCGCGGGCCTGCAATTCGGGAAATGCTGAGGGTGGCGCAGAGCTGGGTCGTTATTACTTTTCCTTGCGGAGAGTCTGCAATGGAATACGATTCAAGGTTGTACGAGTCAATCAAGTCACGCTTTGGGCTTGAATACGGGTGGTTGAAAGAGCACTTGCAGCTCGGCTTGCCCGACTCTTCCGAAATCGAGGACGAGATGCGGCGCGCCATTGGGAATGGAAGCGGCTGGGATTTGACGATAGAGGATAATCTCAATGTAGACGCCTGGCTCTGGGTCTGGCAGTTTCAAATGAGCCGCAACAACGTGTGGAGAAGCATGAAAAATAAATTGCTCTGGCCGTTGATTCCCTACATTTCACGACGGAACGAAGAGCCGGCGTATCGGAAGGTGTTCATCCTTCGCAGGAAATAAGAAGGTAATGATATGGATGTGGATCTATCAGTCATAGTTGTCAGCTACAACACGAGAGAGCTGTTGCTCGAATGTCTCCGCTCAGTCTACGACTCGACATATAGTTCCGATCTTCAAGTGATCGTTGTGGATAACGCGTCACAAGACGGTTCGGCGGAGGCTGTAAGATCGCATTTTCCAGAAGGTTTACTCATTGCCAACTCCGAGAATACGGGCTTCAGCCGGGCGAACAACCTCGGGATCGAGCATGCCCGAGGGCGCTACCTGCTGCTGCTGAATCCGGATACGGCGCTTGACTCGGACGTACTCGAGAAGATGACCGAATACATGGATATCCATCGAGACGTGGGAATGGTCTCCTGCAAGCTCGTAGCGGGTGACGGCTCGCTTGACCTGGCCTGTCGACGCAGTTTCCCGTCTCTGTGGGACGGGCTGTGTCGTGCGAGCGGATTGAGCAAGTTGTTCCCGAAGAGCAGGCTTTTTGCTCGATACAATCTGACGTACCTCGATGAGGATCAGACGTACATGGTTGACGCAGTCAATGGCGCATTCATGTTTACGCGGCGGGAGGCGGTGAGGCAGGTGGGGCTCCTCGATGAGGACTATATCATGTATATCGAGGACCTGGATTGGTGTTACCGCTTCCAAAAGGCCGGGTGGAAAATCGTCTATCATCCTGTGGCCACAACGCTTCACCTGAAAGGGCAAAGCGCCCGGCAAAATTCATCGGAGATGATCAGCGAATTGTTCAGGTCCACGAAAACCTTCTATCGAAAACATTATTTCCCGAATGTTGGGCCACTGCGCGAAATGTTGGTTGTGCAGAGCCTGTCCCTTTGGAAATGGACAACGCTGGCCAGGAACAGTATGAGAAGAGTGAAGCGGACACAGCCGTAGGAGCGCGCTTGGAGCTGTTTGGAAACATTGTGAGACTGGCGGGCGATCCCCATGACTACTCAAGATAGCGCAAACATCTTGCAATCCAGCGGCTTGCCGATCAGGCTGGCCTCAGGAGAAAATCGCTCGCAGCAGGCGGAACAATCTCCTGCGACGATACTGTGGCGGAATCGGGGCCTGCTCCTGGCTTCGCTGGACGCCGTGGCCGTGGCAAGCTGTTTCATTCTCGCTTACTACATTCGTTTTTACGCGCAGTTCCTCGCAATAAAACAGGTTCCCGTCGCTGCGGTGGGATCGTACCTGAACGGCGCGGCCTTGCTGGCCATAATGTGGGTGTTTCTCATATGGCGTGACGGCGGCTACGAGAGCGGCCTGCGTGGTGTAGGGGCGCCGATGATTCGAATCCATTCTCTTCTTTCTTGCGCCGTATATGCGGTATTGACGCTCATGGCCATCTCGTTCATCTGGCGGGACCTGTTATTGTCGCGGCAAGTATATATCATGACCGGCGTCTTCGCGTTTGGCATGACTGCATTGCTGAGATTGCTTTTCGGGGCCGTGGACCGAGACCTGGGCGAACAGGGGGTGGTGGTCCAACGTGTGCTCGTGGCGGGGATGAGCGAACAAGCGGCAAAGTTCGCCGACCGTCTGGACGCGGACGGCGGTACTATAAAAATCATTGGTTTCTTGGACTGGGACCCGTGCGTGCCGAGCAAGGCCTTCGCCGGCAGGCCTGTTTTCGGCGCGTTTGCCGACATCTCTTCGATCTATCTCGATGCTCCCTTCGACACGCTTGCGCTGGCTCCGTCGGACGGCGTGAACGAGGGAACTCGTCTAGACCAGAAGGGCATTATGGAAGTCATCAACTTTTGCGAGAAGAAGGGGATCTCGCTGTACATGCTGCTTGAGTCTTTTGACGTAGCCGTCACCCGGCATGAGGTCGCCAGCTTATCCGGCGCCCCGTTTATCCGCCTGCAGGACGCCTTTCTGCACCCGATCTACGGCGCAATCAAGCGGGTAATGGATATTGTCCTTGCCGGCGCGGGTATCTTGCTCGGCATGCCCATATGGCTGGCGATCGCCCTCGTAATCAAGCTCACGAGCAAAGGTCCCGCGCTCTATACGCAGACAAGGGCGGGGCTCCACGGCAAGCCTTTCAGGATGTACAAATTTCGCTCGATGGTCGCCGACGCGGAGGAAAGGTTGGCGGAAATAATTGATATGGAAACGCTTGATGAGCCTGTTTTCAAGATCAAGAACGATCCGCGCGTGACAACCGTTGGAGCCTTCTTGCGCCGCGCCAGCCTTGATGAGGCTCCCCAGTTTTTGAATGTGCTAAAGGGCGAAATGAGTCTTGTAGGGCCCAGGCCGGAAGAGATGAGAGTCGTGGAAAAGTATGATCATTGGCAACGGCGCCGTTTGAAAGCCAAACCCGGCATTACGGGCCTGCAGCAGATCAGGAATAGAGGGGAGAATTCCCTGGCCGAGCGCGTCAAGCACGACCTCATCTATCTTAAGCACCAAAGCCTGGCGCTCGACCTGTACATACTTCTCAAGACAATCGTCGTTGTATTCAGGGGAAGTGGCGTGACACACTAAATCAAGCCCCCCCCCTTTTTCGCTGTGAGGCGGCCTGATACCACTATCCGGTTCCGGACCAATCTTACCTATACTTCCCACTGCTGACCGCTCAAAAAATCGTACGCCATCAACAAACACTCGGGAGATATCGACTTTCCCGAATAGCGCAACGTTGATAATCTGCAGGGTTTTGTCGAGGTCGGGATCGGGCCTGAGTCCCTTTCCGAGGATGGCGACAAGGACATACATGCTGAGAGCGAATCAGATTTGAGTCTTGACCGCCATCTTGGACGCGCCCAATGAATGGCGCTTCGGAATCGCGATTGAACCGGATCGGTGTGAAGAAAAAAAGGTGGGGGCTAGTATTCGCGGCGATACTTCGAGGACAGCACGCCGAGCTCTTCGCGATACTTGGCGGCCGTTCGGCGGGCGATGCTGAGGCCGCGCCTGTTGAGCAGCTCGGTTATCTTCTGGTCGCTCAGGGGCTTGCGCTTGTCCTCGTTTTCGATGAGCGTGCGGATCATCTCCTTCACGCTTGTCGAAGAGGTCGTCTCGCCATAGGCGCTCTCGATGCCTGAGGAGAAGAAATACTTGAGTTCGAAGATGCCGCGAGGCGTCTCCATGTACTTATTGGTGGTTACGCGGCTGACCGTCGACTCGTGCATTTCTATCTTCTCGGCTATCTGCTTGAGGGTCAGTGGCTTAAGGTGTGTGACCCCTCTATCGAAGAAATCTCTCTGCACGTTCACGATATTCTGCGCCACTTTCAGGATCGTCTCCTTGCGCTGCTGAATGTTCTTAACGAGCCATTGAGCCGAGCGAAGCTTATCCCTGATGTATTCCTTCGTCTTGCGGTTGTCCTTATATTCCTTGAGCAGCTTCTTATAGAAAGGGCTGATCCTGAGCCTCGGCAGGCCGTCGTCGTTTATGTAGGCGACGTACTCATTGTCCACCTTCTTGACGACGACGTCGGGCTGGATGTAAATGACCTCGTGATCCCCGAAGAATCTGCCCGGTATCGGTTCGAGCGAGGCAATAACCTGCCCCAGTTCCTGGACCTCCTGGACGGATATCTTGAGCGCCTGCGCTATTTTCGGATACTGCTTCTTCGCCAGTTGCTCCAGGTGATCCTCGACAATCTTCTTCAGTTTCGGTTGGTCCTTGTGCGAGATCTCGATCTGTATCAGCAGGCACTCGCGTAGGTCTCGCGCCCCTATGCCTACCGGTGTGAATGTCTGTATGATCGTGAGCGCGCGCTCGACAGCCTCCGGCTCGACCCCCAACCTTTCCGCGCCCTCTTCAATGGACGACATGAAGTAGCCGCGCTCGCCGATCTCGCTGATTATCCATTCGCCGATCTTGAAGTCGGTCGGGTTATCCGTGCTGAGCGCCAGTTGCCTCAGCAGGTTCTTCGTCATCGATTCCGCCTCGGCGGCCGTGTTCTCTATGAAACCCCTCTTGCCGTCTTCCGTGGATGCGCTGAAGTCGCGGCCTTCATAATGATAATCGTCGTACGACGCCATCAGGTTTTCGAGCTCGGCGTCAAGGTTGCGGTCGGCCTCGCCATCCTGTGGGGCCTCATCCTGTGGGGACTCGTCCTGCGGGGCCTCATCCTGTGGGGACTCGTCCTGCGGTGTTTCGCCCTGAGGAGTCTCGTCGGGCTGGGGCTGTTCGTCGGTGGAGGGGGACTCAGCGTCCTGGCTCTGGGAAGCTTCTTCCTCGAGCATAATGTTTTCGGTCAGCTGCTGCTCGATATATCTTTCCAACTCCAGGCTGGAGAGCTGGAGAATTTCAATCGCCTGCTGCATCTTAGGGGTCATTATCATCTGCTGAACCGTCCCCTGGATGAGCACCTGGTGAAGCGCCATATTCTCCTTCCCTTATCGGCTTTGCATCAGACTCTAGCCGGCTTCCCGCCAGCTCCCAAAGCCCGTTATTACCGAAATAATTGTACATCATGGCGGTGTTTTTGTCAATTGACAACGAGGGGCTTCCATTGATATACTTCGGTCAGAAATTATTGCCTTCATCGCCCTTAACGAAAGTGTTGCAACGTGTATGAATCCCCGAGTGAGAGCGGCATCGAAATACGGGTGCTCGCAAGCGGCAGCAGCGGCAATTCCATTCTGGTCTCCTCGAAGGGGACCAGCGTCCTCATCGACGCCGGGCTCACCTGCAAGGAGCTGACGCGCCGTATCGAGTTGACCGGCCGCCGCGTCGAAGACGTCTCGGCCGCTGTCATCACGCACGAGCATATCGATCACGTCCGCGGCGTGGGGGTACTCTCGCGTCGGCACGGCACGCCCGTCTTCATGAACGCCGCCACCCTTAAGGGCGCTTCCCGGTCGATCGGCGAGGCGCCCAGCGTCCGCACTTTTTCCACCGGCGACGCGCTCGAATTGGGCGACCTCACGGTGCAGACCTACCCGCTTTCGCACGACGCCGCCGAGCCAATCGGCCTCACCATCCAAAACGGCTCCGGGCGCATCGGCGTAGCGCTCGACATGGGCTACCCAACCAAGCTCGCGCGCGAAAGGCTGCGCGGCTCGAACGCGCTGATATTGGAATTCAATCACGATCCCGAGATGCTCCGCCAATGCAACAGGCCGTGGGAGGTCAAGCAGCGCATCCTGAGCAAGAGGGGCCACATGTCCAACGAGGACGCGCTCGAGTTCCTGTGCGAACTCGTCCACGACGAGTTGCGGGCAGTCGTGCTGGCCCATATCAGCAAGGAGGCCAATTGCCGCGAGACCTTGCGCTCGCTGGTCTCCGAGCGACTCAATAAAATCGGGCGGGCCGACATCCAGATAATCCTTGGCGATCAGGACGAGGTGGCCGACCCGATCCGAATATGAACGCGTCGAACGGGCGGCCCGCCGCGGGTCGACACAATGTCCTCGAAAAAAAAAGAAAACCCCGAGCCGCACGATCCGATCGAGCAAAATGTCGATCTGCCGTTTTCGCTCTACATCTCCTTTGCCGAGGCGGTCGGTATCGGCCTGAAACCCTGCGGAATCGACGGGCAGCCGCTGCCCGGCGCGCCCAGAACGCCTCTCGCCGGCCCCTGCGGGACGCTCTGCGACGGCGAGTCGTTCTCGCCCGCGTGCGCCGCCAACCACGCCGGAATTATCAAAACCGTCATCGAGCTTCGCCGCCCCAACATCTTCAACTGTCACATGGGGCTGGCCGCGTGGGCCGTTCCGATCCTGAGCGAAGGCCGCCCGCTACCCGCTGCGATAATCTGCGGGGGCGCGCTGCTCACCGAGCCCGACTCCGCGCTCAAAGCCCACTTCGAGAACGTTGCCGGAGAGCACGGCGTTGATCCGGCGGAGCTGGCGCGTTCGCTCGATTCGGTGCCGGTGTTATCCAGGGACCGGATGCGCGCCATAGCCGAGTTCCTGTTCCAGATGTCAGCCGCGTTCACCTCCATCGCCTCACCCGCCGACGCGCCCGAGACCGACGTCCCGCCCGAGTTCGTCGACCCACAACAGCCGGCCTTTCATCCGAGACGCAAGAAGGAGACAAAGAAAGCGCGCCTCCAGCGGTCGCGCCTGCTGGAGCGCCGGAACCTCGAGGCCGAGATTGTCAGGCTGCTGATGGAGCGCAGGCCCGACGCCGCGCTCGAAACTCTCACGGAAATTCTCGTCGGAAACGGCGGTTCAGCCCGCGCCGGCAGCGTCGCCAACAACCTCGCCGCCGCCGAGACTTTCACACGACTGTTTCGGATGCTCGGCGAGGTCCGGGCGATTCCGCGAGGCGTCGCCGACAAGCAATCGCTTCTGATCGCCGAGACACTGTCGCGCAAGGACGCGGCCGGAACGCGCGACGCCCTCGATCACGCATCCCGCGAGTTCGTTTCGATCGCCGAGGAAATCACGGGAGAGCATCGCCCCCGAAAAGTCAAGTCGGTGCAACGGTTCCTGGAGAAGAACTTCTCCAAAAAACTGGCGCTCGGCGTCGTCGGCAAAAAGTTCGACCTGAAGGAAAAGGCGCTCGACGCGCTCATGCGCAAGCACTTCGGGATGGGTTTCACCGACTACGTCGTCTCGCTACGCGTATCCGAGGCCAAGCGCCTTTTGTTGACCACCGATCTGGGCATGCGCGATATCGCGCGCAAGACCGGCTTCAAGGATCAG
>SDBT01004316.1_pt1 | contig 24198 bp, 31 predicted proteins | sample 2277101 | NCBI WGS metagenome assembly SDBT01 (sample SAMN10404973, study PRJNA504765) | marine sediment metagenome | isolation source: marine sediment core GS10_PC15, 103 cmbsf | place: Arctic Ocean: Southern Knipovich Ridge | collected 2010 | reverse complement strand
TCCTTCGGTCCCAGCTCGCTCGCAGTATGCTTCCCTCACCCCATAACTTCGGAAGCTCGGTGGTCATCAAGTTCTTGATGGTGCCAGCTAGGGGTGAGTCAGGGTCCCAATTGCGACCGATGGCGTCAGTTGTGGCTTTCCAGGCTGTTTTCAACCCCTCTAGGTCTTCGTCCCAGTCCTTCAGGGCTTCGCCCATAATCGGGGAAAACACGCCGAGAATGTCCTTCGCGATATTCTCGAAGGTCTTAATGAGTGAAGGAGACAGTTTCTCAAAGTCAATGCCCAGCTGTAAATCTAAAGCCTCGAGTTCCTTCTGATTCGAGATGGCCAGCCCGAGAGCTTCGTTGAAGTCGTCATACTCCTCACGTACAGCCTTAACAGCTGCGGCCTGGAGTTGAGCCAATGTCACTCCCTCGGGACGGAACACAGCAAAAGCCTCCTTCGCCAGAGTTGCCGCCGCCGCCGCCGCATCATTGCTTACCTCTGCCAACTGCTGAGTCGCCTCGGCGTTCTGGAGTATTGCGGTCGTGGCAGTCCTCCCGAGCGTCCTCTCCAAGATGCTGACTTTCTCGTTGAACAAGTCGGTTGAGAATCCAGCGAGACCGATTTGAGTGTTCGCTCTCCGTTGAGCTGCCTCGAAGTCGAGAGTCCGGGTCCTCCATTCCTTGATGCTGTTGACAACCGAATCAATGGAGCCAAGACCTACCAACGCACCGATACCAAGACCGGAGATTACCCCGGTGAACTTGCTAAGTCCTGCCGTGACTCCCTCGACCTGCTTCCCGACGTTGCCGGCAGTCCGGCCTACCTGTTTCATAGTCCGAGACGCATTGTCCCGAGCATTTATGACGATGAGGGTGTCAGTTGTGACGTCTGCCACGAGTTACCTCCGACGAGCGAGCTGCTTCTCAGCCTGAGCCTCTGCATTGCGACACCGACGAATGAGGTCAATCCAGGCTATCGGCTGCTCCATATATGTCCAGTAGTCCATTGTGCCGATTGCCTTGGCTGTGAGGTACATCTCAACCTCGGCAGGCAACGCCTTGACGGGTCTCCCCATCAAGGCGTTGAAGTATCCGAGCTCGATGTCGCTGGAACTTTTTTTAGTTGCTCCTGCCATTGATCCTCGTAGTATTCGAGGACCATGTCATACAACCGGGAAGGAAGTCTCCGAAGGCCGCCCAGAGTTACGGGTAAAGGAGCACCGTCCTCGTCCATCACATTCCAGCCTATGACCGCCACATGATACAAAGCTTCTTTTGTGCTCTGATAGTCGGATTCAATCCCCATATGAATCCTTTCCATCTGTCCCTCGAGCTTCGCCTTCGTCGCTGCGTCCCATGCGGCCTTGATGGTCAGCTCATATCCATCATGCTCAATGGTCTCGAATCTCTCGGGAGGGAGTCCTTTGCTCATGTCTTCCTCGACTTCGGAGATGGTCGAGGCTTGAACTCCTCGATGTATTCTCCATACTTGTGATGCTTGACCGCTGCCTCAGCAACCTCATCAGGAACGAGTGTCTTCTCGCCTCGAACGAGTGAGACTCGATGATTCTCAGTGATGACATCAACCCCCACTGATGGCGCCGAGTCCTTCAATTTGATGAACTTCATCCCTCCTCCTAAATCGTGGTGAGGTTATTCTGGACTACGATGGAGAACTCGTTCGGACCAACTGCATCCTCGAAGGTCTGGAATTCCAGCGTCGTGATGTTGAGTCCGTCCACTACTCCGAAGTGCTCGGGAGCTGCCGTGTAATAGCCGAACATATCAAAGCGGAGGAGCCGAGCGAGACCGTTGTCGGGAGAGTCGAAGGCCGGCCCGTCCCACTGGAGTCGAATGGCCCGAGCTGTGCCTCCGTCAGCAGCGGCGAAGGCATCATATTCGGTGACGTAGTCTGTCCCGAGAGCCATGTCCAGGCTGACCGTGATGGCTCGCTTCTGTTCTGAGAATGAGTTGAAGTCGAGCGAGCCGTCAGCTTTCCATACAGGAGTGAGACCCGTCGGAATGGAGATTGACCCGCCTGTCACGAGGCCAGCCTTCTGAGTGCTCCCGAGGTTGGCCCAGGTGCCGTCAATGTACACCTTCAGTTTGTTGGAAACAATCTCGGTGATTGTCGGGTCTGTCAGCGAGCCGGTGAATGTGGACTTCGCCGTTGAACGCCCGAAGATATTGGCGACGATGGAGGTTATCTCGTTCATGGTGAAAGCGATGTCAATGCTCTCAACCATGCAAAAGCCAGATTCCCATTCCTGAGTGTCGTCTCCGTACTCGATGGTGAAGGCGTCCTGAGCATTGGTGGCTGTAAGAGCGGGAGTGAACGTCCACAGACGAGCCTCTCCTGACCCGGGAGTCGTGGGGGAGATGTTGCCCTTGATGCCCATGTGGAACAGGTCAATGATCTGCTCATAGGAGGCGTCCGCATTATATGCGAATCGAGTGATTTTACTCAACTCGTTGATTCGCCGATTCATGGCGAGACTGCCTCTGTCCTCAGCAGGGAAGTGCTTCGTGATGTCGGGAGTCATGGTGATGGTCCCGATCCACTTTTTATCAGCAGCGACGAGCGTCCCCCTGGTGGTCTCCTCGCCGACTTGGATTTTCCTGAATGCTTCGCTAGCCATGATAGCCTCCTGTTATTCGGCGTCTGCTGCCGTGCTCGATTCGTTCACGACACAGGTCAGAGTGATCACTGTCCATCTGGAATTATTATCGAATGGTAAAGGCTCACTCACAATGGTGATGAATGCGTTCGTCACTCCACTCGCTCCGTTGAGAGTTGGATACTTGTCAACATGGTCAAGGATGAGCTGCATCTCGTCAGCCGCATCTTCTCCTATGGTGTCAATGCCCCTGTATGGGATGTACAGCTCTGCCACCAGATTCCAGGGAGAGTTTATCCTCCGAGGATTGCCGGCCGCTGACATTGTCCTCTCAAATGCTACCCCTCCGAATTGGACGATGACAGCCCTCTCAACTCCAGCTGCCAAGACCCGGTAGTCATATCGGGAGGTGTTGGAGACGTTGTATTCGTCCAGGAGCCTCACCACATCCAGGAAGCTCTCGGCAACTGAATCAAAGCTCATGCTGCTCTGCCACTTTGGAAGACTCTCGCCTCGATTGCGACCGCGTTCCGTTTACTGATTCTGAGCAGCTGAGGACGAGCTGCTTTAAGTGTTCGGACGTGGTATTGGTTCGGCTTGGTCCCGGGATGATTGACCCGACGAGCGAAGATAGTCCGGTCTCCTATCTTGAAGACCAGAGCCTTCGCCACTCTCGGGAGGATGACGTGAGGGCGAGAGCCTCCTCGGACGATGTGTCCATAGAACTCTCCCTCCTTCGTCTTCGCTCCCTGCCTGATCATGAGTCGCATCAACAGACCTGCCCCGATGATCTGGAATCTGGTGGAGTTGCGGAGCCGGCCAGTCCTGACCGGAGTGAACCGCTTCAGGATTGGAAGGATGGCAGCACCGTACTCTCTAAGCGTACGGACGATCCCTCCCTTGACGATGGTACTAGAGCGAGCCGTCCCTCGTTTCATCTCATCGAAACCATGGGCTTCAAATTTAATGATCATTCCTCGGTCGTGCTCCTCACCGATGGATACTCATGGAGCGTCCGGGTGAATAATGGCTTCTTGACGTTGCCTTGGGAGTTTAGGCGTCCCGTGTTGACTGCCTTCGGAATCTCCCCGCTGACTGACCGAGTCGCCGGGAGTGTGCCGTCCTCCACCATGTCCATGACATCTCTATAAATAGCGTGAAAGTTTGCAGCTCTCCCGATGAACCGAGCAGGGTTATCAGGGTCAAAAGCCTCTCCAGGGAAGTGAGCTGCCAATATCTGAGCCGATGCCTCGGCGACATTCGCCGTGACAAGAGAGTTAAAGGCATGAACGTCAGAGGAACTCACCTTCACAGTGAATCCCTTCGCTGACAACTGTGCATTCATAACCGAGGCGACATCATCGAGCAGAAGCTCCACTTCGCCCCTCGTCGGAATGGTGGACTCGGAGAAGTTGCGAGCGTTGACGATGTCACCAATCCGGGCCTCGACCTTGACGTTAGTCCCGTATGTGTTAGCAGCGACTGCCATTATGGAGTTTCCTCCCTTCTCCAGATGTTCACAGCGACAATAGCGTTGCTGCCTTCCTGGTGTCGGATGTCGAGGTCTGCATCGGCAGCTAGCAACCAACCCGCTCCAGGGAAAGTCACAATGATTGGAACATCGTCCCAATAATAATTAAGTTTGACCGTCTCATTCTCGCCGATCTCGATGAGTGCTCCTAATGCAAAGTCTCCAGAGATTTCCAGCTGGCGAATGCGGAGCTGATTCCCTGGAGTTGCAGGACCGTCAAGCTCTCCCCATACATTCGTTACTACCGCAACATCCTTGAATGCTGTGGGCGCGTCATTGTCCCACATCTGTCCTACGCTGAGGGTAGTCATATCATAAATTCCTTATAATGGACACCGAACTCGGAAGAACATCTCAAAAGTATTGCTTCCTCCATCTGTGAATAGCACCTCTATTCGATAGGACTTACCAGCCGTCAGCGCCCTCAGAGCTGACAAGGTGATGACCGCGCTTGACTCAGTCGGCGAGTTCGTCGGGAAGAGTGTCGAAGTCACACCTGAGTTATCGGCCTCATCGAAGGCAGTGACCACCGTTGCCGCCGGCGACGTAGTCCATCCAGTCGCATCAATGGTATAGACCAGAATCTCATCTGCACCCTGAACGATAGGGCTTTCCTTCGCCTCCAATACGTTGACTCTGACCATCTATCCTCTCCTTGGCAGCGTGAGTGAGGTGTCCCGAGTCCTCAAGCTGAGCGACGTATCCCGAGCGTGTAGGGTCAGAGTCGTACTCCTGGCCCGGAGAGCCAGGGCGAAGGCAATAGTCGCTGCGCCAATCGAATACCCACTCGTGACTACCAGCGGGATCGTCCCGTTGAATGTCCCGTTTCCATATCCCTCGGTTACTAGGAATGACAAAGCGCTGGGTTGCCCCCCAAAAGCACTGCTAAACGCTGACGAAAAACCGCTTGCCATTACAATACCGCCACTCGCCAGCCGAATGTCAAATTAGACACACCAGGGTCAACAGAGACGTTCAATGTGAACTGAGTAGAGGTTATTGTGTCCACCCACCAACGCCCGTAGTCGCTTGTACCCTGCTCGTTGAACGTGATAGATATATCCTCCACTGTAGGCGTTACATCTAGGCCGTGCGTAACTGCGATTGTGGTTTGACCGCTAAGGACAGTTGCAGTTCCAGAACCCTCAGTTTTCCAGCCATGATTCCCCCGAATTGTTGCCAGCGTGGTTATGTTGGTTGCTGCGACCTGTGGGCCTGAGCCATGAGTATGGTTGTTGATAAGCGTACTGTTCCCACAGTTGTCGGTCTGGATGGACTGTTGGGAGTCGTTGTCTACCATGTTGCCTATGCACAGAACCTCATCTACGTACTGAATGAAGATGGCATCTTGGGCAATCGCGCTTTCAACGATGTTACCTGATAGCACCAGCGTGGTTATCTTGTTGTTGGAAGCCGCCACCACTCTGATCTGAATCCCGCTGTAAGTCTTGATGACGTTATTGGCGATGAGAAAATCACCCATGACAGTGGACTCGCCGGCAGTAGTCTGAATGTGGATGCCGCCCTCGGTTCCTGTCCCATCTCCACCAGACGGAATTAGATTGCTTGAGATAGTGCCGCGTAAATAAAATGCGCCTCTATCAAGGCCGTCACCAATGCCTATTCCGCTCTTCCCCGAGCCGCTGACCACGTTGCCCGTGCAGGTAAATGATGTGTTCTGGCTCACGTTCGTGATGGTGATTCCGTTGACAGTACAGTCCTCAATGACGTTTCCTGTAATCGAGACGTTCTTCCCGCCTGAAACATGGATGCCGTCACTGACTTGATCGCTGACATAGTTGTTTGCAATGACGAAGCCGCCGCCATCGGTGAGTACGTTGATACCATCATCACCGCCAGAGCCACCCTGCTTCACCACGTTTCCAATTATTTGTCCTCGGTTTGTCTCGTCAAGGAATAGGATGCCGTCGTAGGGGCATTGCTCTACCCAACAGTTCAATACCTGACAGTCATCTGCGAAGTAAACCTTAATACCAGTCTGCTCGTTATTGTTGCCAACGTTGGAGAGTCCAGAACCTACGAATTTGAGGTCTCTGACGATGCACTCCGTGATGTGATTAACCGCACCTGTGGCCCCGAATATTCGGATGCCAGCAAGTCGAACGGTAGCGGTAACGATGGTCCCCCATCCGCAGCCTTTCAATGTGATGTTGCTGGCCTGGATGTTGATGTCGTCGTCAATCGAGAAGTTGCCCTCAGAAAGCAGAACCGTCCCACCCATAGAGGGCAAAGCATCTATTGCGGCTTGAATCTGCACCTCATCGGCAGTACCGTCGCAGGTAAAGTCGGCTTGAGCTGTCCACTGTGAATCGGCGTCCGATGCAACAACGACCTTGGTGGCAGCACGTCCGGTTGGCAAAGCCGACACCAGGAAGTCTCTCACGTCCTGGGCTGAAATATCTCCCGCAGCATTGTCGGCCAAAACAGATTGTAGAGCAGCTATGGTCCTGATCGTATCTACCATATCTAAGTTGCCCTTATAAACTGTGTTGGCGTGGAGGCGTCGTCCAGGGTGCAAGTAAACAGGACAGTAGTACCGTCAGCCTTGTATATCGTCATGGTGGTGCTGGTGTAATTTCGGTTGAGCTGAGACATCGCAGCGACATAAAGGGCTTGTTCTCGGGTCAGGATAGTCCCAATCGCAGGAACACTATCAGCCATCTGGGTAGTGAAGGCGCTGTCAACCTCGGTATTGACTTCACCCTTCATTCCCGTTGACATCCCTCCGAGGTCTGTCAGTCCTGCTCCTGCTGCACCGATGACCACTGTATCATCGTAGATGGCTCTGGTCATCTCGAACAGATTGATGTTGTTGGCCGGCGCTGCCGAGCTTGGCATCGTCACGATTCCCGTTGACCCTGCCAAAAGGTTGATTGCCTGCTTCAGGTATTGCATGAGAGATTCGGTGGAGCTAGGGTCGCCCACTGCTGCCGCTTCGTCTACCGCACCCACTTTATCTAACAGGTCGGCCACTGTTGCCAGCAAAGCATGCGCCGTGTCCATCTCCGCCTTAGTCGGCCCATCGTAGTCGGACAGGGCCGTGTCAGCCTCGGTGTTGATCTTGGACATATTGACCAGCCCAGTCATAGTAGTTAGGCTGCTCATGCCAGCGGTGTTGTCCGTCACATCCCATATGCCATGAACATCCAGGGTGGCATTGACGTTGCAGTCCGCGTTGAAAGTTAAGTGGCCGTTACCATCCAGCTCTATGTTATGGGATGCCGAAAGACTCTTTAGCTCAATCTTGCCTCCCCAGTGGCTTATGACGATTGAACCTGAAGCTCCGGTCGCGGTTATGATCGGAGCCGCGCCGGACGCCGCCAATGAATAGCATTGGTCAAACACATTATCAGCCGATGTATCTACCAAGATGTCATCCACAATCCCGCAACGTTCCGCGAAGATATGGAATGTGGTAGTGCCTGCGCCTGGATCCCGAAGGGCGCAATCCCGCGCCGTTATCCTGCCCGTTCCGCCCTGTGTGCCTTCTAGCGTCAGGTTGCGGAACAGCGAGCGGTCAACGTCCTGGCTGCCCAAGTTGAGAACATTATCAGAGACGGCGCCGATCCCGATAAACTCCCAGTCTTCGTGGGTAGCGGCCAACGTGATGTCTGAATTGCCCTCTAGGTAATAAATCTTGAGTCCAAGGGCGTCGGCTATAGTACGGGCGGCAGCGAACGTGGAAACGGGGTTAGCCGCCGTACCATCGGTTCCAACCACGGTATTCGTGTTAGACGCACCAGAATCTATATAGATGCCTGGGCCATCTGGCCCGGAATATACATTTAAGGCCCAGCCCCAACCCATAGTGCCCTGGGTATCGTGGTCTTCTATTGGCTCATCGGCGATAGCATTAGCTATTGCAGCGGCAGTAGGGTCGTTCAGGGCATCAGTCGCCGCTTTGAGCGCGCCGAGTCCATCTGTGCCATTCGCCAGGTCAACGGCTGCTGCTGAGGCTCCGATTGTAAACTCTCCGACTACTTCCCCCACCACGGACACGCTATCCACTGTCCCGGTTGAGATATAGATGGCATAACCTTTGCCTGCTTCATATCCATTGGCAGCAGTGGCGACGATGGTCGCCTCGTTCAATCCAGTTACTGAGGCTCGGTCAACGCTGACACTCACTCCAGCCGTGATCGGGGTGGCGTTGTTCTCCTCAAGCACCGACAGGACAGGCGTTCCTCCGAGAGTCCCAGGGATGCCCGTGGCAAACGCGCGAGTCGTGAAGTCGATGTAGAAGGTGTCCTCAAGGGTTATGTCCCTCATCCTGCCAAGCCTCCACCCTTACCGGCTATTCCACCCGGACCCGCTAGACCACCTTGACCCGCTATGGCTCCCATGATGCGCCCTCCGACACTAGCCGCCGCAATTCCTGGGTAGCCATACCCCGCCTCCTGTCTCCATTCCTGGTCTTTGGAAACATTAGGCGTTGGGCTTGGGCCTGAAAGGTAGTTGATGCCTACCACGCTCTGTCTCTTCTCGCGGTCATCAATTGCCATTAGATAGCGTTACCTTCGGATTCAGAGTAGGTTGTTGCGTCGTCTGACAAGTCCTTCTCCCACTCACCTGAACCACCGTCATCATAGAAGGTCTTCTTTGTGGCTGTTATGTCGATACGATTCCGTAGGGCCATGAACACGTATGCCGCCTTGTCGAGCGGTGTTTCATTGGCTGCTGGCACACCAGTAGGCTCAGACTGAGCAGAGTTAATAAGGTCCGTCACCACTTTAATGGCATCAAGAAGAACATCCAGTCGTCCTGCGTCTGTCCAATCTGCTGCTATGACGTTGATGGCGTCGAGAATGGCGTCTAATCTGCCTGCGTCTGTCCAGTCGCCCTGTAGTTCGTTGGTATCAACTTCTATGGCCGTAACGCTCGCTGCCATTGCGTCTGCATCAAGTCCGCCGCCGTCAGAGATAACCAGCCCACCAGCAGCATCAGGCGCCGCGTTCGGGAGAGGGTTAGTGGTAGCCAGGGCAATATTGTTCCACGAGCCTACATTGGAAGGCATCAGGAAGGACACGTTATCCGTAGCTACTGGGGTGAATCCCACAGGCGTGGCCTGCAAGAATACCTCTTTAGTGGTGACTATGTAATCAGAGACTACCCCGAAGGCGAATTGAACCGCAGATGCCACGTCATGAAGAATGACTGGACATCCGATTAAGACATCGGCTTCCGCTGGGCCAGCAGTAAGAGTGAACTGAGTTGCGCTAGTCAAAGCTAGAATAGTTGTGTTCAAAAGAGCTTCGGGGTAGCCGATGTCGAAGGTAGCGGCGACGTGGTTTATGACTGCCGCATCCACCGTAGTAGGACCAATCATTACAAAGTAACGAGAGCCAGCGGCCCAGAATCCAGCAGTGTCATTATCAGACAGGTCTATTGAGAACCCACCGATACCAACGTGAGAGTCAAAATCTATACCATCAGTATCCAGTAGTGTGTAGCCGCTTACAGAAGCCCTGGTGGTTGCGATTCCGTCCTTATATACTTCAATGTCTCCCGCAACAAAGGCAGCGATTGCCACTGACGCGCTAGGGTCATTGGAGTCGTAGGTGTTGAACGGAATAACGATAGTTGATCCTGGCCTGACTGTTCCAAGCGGTAGCATATTATGGTCCTATCGGCCCGGCGAAAGGGCCATGAAAAGGATGCCCAAATGGGCCTTTGGGATTGGCTGCACCGCCGGCTGGTGTGTAGTCAACGTCTATCTGCGGCTGGTCATCCGTTCCCGCACCGTCCTCGGCGTCACAAACACGCTCACCACCCCCGCTAGTGTAAAGATGAATAACGGCGATGGCTGTTATGTTCGTTCCGCCTTTGTCTGCCATCGCCTGCAAAACGGTATTTAGACCAGTGACTTCGATAGGCGTACCATCTGTCCAGCTTCCCATGTCACCGCCGTCGCCATCGTCAGCGGCGGCGTTGAGAGTGCGGTTGGTTATATCATTCGTGGTGGTAGTGAAGACAGAAGGCGTTATCGAGTCCTCGACCTTCCATGTCCCGACGAACGCCCCTGAGTCGGTAGCGCCAGGGGTGAAGTGAATGGAAGCCACCACGCTCGAAGACCCGTCAAAGTCAGTAGGAATATTGTCGAAGTACATTCCCACGTCTCGCGCTGGTCCCTGCGCCCCAAAGCTCATGGTGGCATTTGTTATATCTACCGCGCCCGTGTCCTGGCGCTCGTGAGCGTCATGGGCTGACGCAGATGTGAAGTCGGTGAAGTTAGCCATTAACGAACACTTTCCACCGTCAAGTTCACCAGGTCTTTCATGTCCTGCCTTGCCAGCGCGCCGTTCGGGTCGCGCTGGTCGGCAACTGTGGGATCAAACACAACATGCCGGTCAATCGTCCTTCGAACTTGATTGCCGCCTACTTTCAAGTTGCCCCGCTGTCCAGGCTGATTAGTCCAGTCTCCAACCACTCCAAGGCCCACAATCCGAGGCCATGAACTCTCAATAGCCCTGCGAACCTTTGAGGGCATGTCAACCGTCACGGTTTCCTTCTCAAAGTTAGAAGCCGCACCGTCACCGTCACGCCAACTTTCCTGATTGACGAACTCGCCGGTAACGTCCATCTCCCACCAGGGCTTCGCGGGAACCGCTATCTTGTGCCACCTGTCGGCGTTCCTGATAATACGGCTGGCCTGCGTGGGAATGTTCATGGAATGTGAGTTCGCGACCATTGGCGGGAACCCTGCGTTCTTAGCCGCCAGAGAGGGCCAGTAATCCACGATGCAGTAAATAACTTGTGAGTCTCCGGTTACCTTGGCCTGACGCTGTACGTCCGTGTCCATAGAGACAATTGTGTAAGCCATCGTTTCAGGGTCAGCCGCGTAAACGTGGCCGGCGTCTATCGTCGGGCTTATCTGAGAGCCTACCTCGTCATCGAAGGCCACAGGATTAACGCTGACTTCTACCGCGCCGACTGCCATACATTCCATTTGCAGCGTTGCCAGCAGAACGTGCTTATCACCGGGCTCTGCGATATGCGCCAGGTCAGCCGCGCGCAGTCGGACAGAAGTAGTCGTAAGGTTTTCCTCTAAGGTAATGCCAAAACTTGGAAACTTAGTCCCCGCGACAATCCGGGCGACGCTATCACTGGCAATCGAAATATCCAGCACGTAGCCTGCCAGCCCTGTAGGCAGCGAGTCCACCTCGATAGGCACGTCTATGGTCTGGCCTACCTGCCCCATCGAACTCTCTACATTCACAGTAACCATTTCACCACCAGAATCATGAGTCACCTAAACCAAAAGGGTCAGAGCCAGCCGTCGCCAACCCTGACCCACGCTTAAAAGGTTATTGAATTAAGGGAGCCTAATCAGGCTCCGGAACCTCGATGATGTGAATCTCTCCGGTGAGGATGCCTGTCGCGGTATCCCACATCAGCCCGACAGCAGCCCCTCGCTTGATGATGATTCCCTCGGAGTATTCATGAACGATACTTTTGCTCACGACATCAATGGCGATGGTGTCCACTGACCCGAGCTTGGTGAGGCCTGTGATGTCCGGGTCAGTCTCAAATGTGACCTCTGGCTGCCGAGGGTCTCCAATTATCTTGGATACAGGGACGACGGCGGTCTGACCACCCGCAGCGATGCCAGAGACACCATGCACCTCACAAGTGCCCGCAACAGTTGACTCAAGATTGATGCGGTGAATCTCGATGTCGGTGTTCCCGTCGTTCTTCAGGTAGGCGAAGTAATCGTCTGCTCCAGTCGGGTCAAGGACATCAATGGGCAAGGCCCATGCTGCACCGTTCTTCCGGTTTGCAAAGTGCTCTCTTTTTTCAGTGACTGTGAATGTCATGGCTGCTCCTCCCTGGAGATACGTTGATTCTTATGGTTAGACCAGGAGTGCTCCCTCGTCCAGTGGAATCCACCAGATGTCCCATTTCACCTCACCGGTGTTAGAGGCGGCACAGTCAAGCTCGATGAGACCTTCGGACAGAATCAGAGGAGCCGCCTTCAGTCCACCGGCTCCGATGAGCAGGTCTGACCTCAGGGCATCGCCGACAACCCCGGAGATAGTGTACAACTCCCCAACAGCGTCAGCGGTGATACTGAGCACAGCGCAAAGGTCTTGATCTGCTCCTGTGGCTGTCGGATTGAACTTGAGCTTCGTATTGTTGGCTTGAGTCTCGATGACCACCGTCACTTCACCGACGATGAGTCCAATTGCCACTCGTCCTCCTGTGATGGTGAACAGAGTCCCGTCTCCCGTCTGAGGGAGGGTTGCGGCTGCCAGGCTGACGTGATGCCCGAACTGCTGGAGCATCTGGTCAACTGCGATAGTTGTCCTGTCTCGGAAAACGATTCTGCCGGTCGGAGGCGCATTGACTGCCATTTAGTTCCTCCCTGCCTTGGCGGTTTGTTTCTTAGGTTTGGAAGGTTCTGGAGTCTCAGCAGCGTCATAGGCCAAGAACCGTTTTCTCCAGTTCTCAATGCCGAGCCGAGGATGACCTTCGGCGATCTGGACAGCGTCTCCAGCCTCCAGGCGTTCGCCATCCCAGGTCATGTCCTTCAGAACCCTAAATCTAATGTCTCCCATTGTGTGACCCTCTATGCGACTGCTGCGTTGTGGAAGTATCCCAGGTCAGACCCGACAACCTTGTCATCAAAGGCATGTTTGCCCCTGATGAGGTCAGAGTCCTTCAGGTCGTCTCTGATAGTCGTGATGGGAACCGCGAAGCCATTCCCGCCAGCTAGAGCCGTCCATATGAACGTGTAGGCTGCTGACGGGACTCTCAGACCAGGGCTGGCCGGCACCCACAACTGGAGGGCATTCTTGCCCCACACATAGGCGCCCGTGAAGGTTCCCTCTGGATTGGCGGTATTCCTCACTGCCGCGCCGACGAGATAGTTCTGGATGTCCAGAGCGTCCGCGACTTGCTGCTGACTCAGAAGTCCTGTGCCTGTGTACTTGTACTTGTCAAGCAACAGAGGGTGTTCCTTCAGGATGTCGTGAACTTCCTGGCCGACTGCCAAGGTGTTGGCCCTTCGAGCCGTGTTCTTCTGCATGGTCTGATTGCCGAGGTCAATGGCTGCAATCGGATCCGAGTTTGCGTAGTCGTCCCACTGTCTCCCTCGAGCCGTCGAAGATGTCGAGGTCAAGGTGACATCAGTGTCCCACACTCCCGTTGTGAAGAAGTCGGTTGCTATCTTGTTCTCCCGATGCAGAGCGAATTGATGAGAAATCCACTCAGCAGCAGCCTGTCTCTGTTGGACAGCCGGGTCCTCATTGGAGACATCTTCGTCAGCGATACGCTTTGCCAAGTGAAATATCTCGGCGAAGAAGCTGTCATTCGAGAGCTTCATCAGACCTTCGGGATAGCTATCGCCTGAGGCCCTCGGCTCAACGTTGATGGTGAACCAGTAGGCTTTATCCCAAATATGATATTTGTCCGACTGCTTCGGGACGGAGACCATCGGAGCGATCTTGTCGCCGATGAGAGCCTCCTCGGGATTCATGTACGCTGTCGCTATCGTGGACAGAGCAGCGTCAACGTGAACGTCGGTTCCTGTAGGAGATGCCATTGTATATCCTCCGTGTTATGAGTCAGTGATTCCGTTCGTCTAAGCTGCTCTGAATGGATTCGCGCAGTTGATGGCAGCGACTGCCAACTCTGCTGCTGCTCCCGATGCCTGGAGCACTTGCCCACAAACAAACTCGGTGGTGTCGGAGCCAGGAGTCTTGGCGTCCGCTTGACCATCTCCCGAAGGACCAATGAGGTCGGCTTCGTTGAGGGCCGCGTCGCTCGACACACTGAAGATGCCTATGATACCTATTTCAGCAGCCTTCCCGAGAGTGTCAGGCTTGTTGAGCAGGACTCCGATAGGCTTGTCAGTTGCTCCGGTGCAGACCGTGACCCTGCCGTTGGCGTCGAGCTTCATGAAATAATACTGCTTCGTGCTCATGTCGCCGGCCACTTCAAAGCTATTTGTCAGGACTGGCTTCTCGAATGCCATCGTCTATCCTCCAGTGTCGGGATACTTGGTTAGGTGTTGGTTAGCTTCTGATTTTGATGGATTCCTGATAGGCAGTGTACAGAGCAGGCTGACCCGCCATGACTGCCTTGTATCCATCAGCTCGGGTCTTGTCCTCATGAGCCTTCATCCAGACATCCACAGCCTTCTCGAATTCCTCACTCGGGTTCCCGGTGATCTCTCCCTGCTGAGAGCTGCCGATTCTCTGGAATAGGCCGGCCTTCTCGCCGAGGTTCTGGGTGTGCTGCCATTCCTTGAGCCTAGCAGCTGCATCCTCATCGGAGAGCTTGGCGAGCTTCACAGCCTTCTCCTCGGGAGTTCCCTCAACAGCAGCCAGGGGGGTCGTGTCCCGGGTGAACTTGATGACCCGATTCTCAAGCTGGAGCTTGGCAAGTTGCTCCCCCTGGTCTTCTACCACTTTCGCGTACTTTGCCACATCGGGAGAGGTTGATTCTTTGCCCTTCTGAAAGCTGACCTTGGTTGCTCCCTCCACATGGGCCTTGAGCGCTGCCTCAGCTTTCTCAGCTTCCATGCCCTCGGGAGCCTTCTCACCGAGCAGAGCCTTGAGGGAGGCTGACAGCTTCATGAGGTTGTCAACGGCACCGAACGCCTGCTCCTCAGTTGAGTTGTCTTCGAGTCCGAGCTTCGACAATAGGTCTTTGAGTTCCATCTGTGAGCCTCCTGCTTGACTGTATTGCAATATATGGCGCTTGAATGAATAGAAGTTGACGAGGTTCGTGGCTTTGCCCTTGGCGAGCGTAGCAGCTGAGGCGAGACCGTCCAGGTCATCCACTGCTTGACGTTCGGCTCCTAACAGAGCAACAGCGTCGAGCGTGGGACCCTCCTTCTCGTCCAGGATGATCTCAGCTGAGACCTGGACAAGAAGGTCTTTGTCAATGACGTCGGCGAGAGCTTCAGGGACAACGAGGTCTCCCTTCAGCTTTTCGCCTTCGATGTATAGCCTCACTACATTCCCAAGGCTTATTTGGCCGTTGCCTTCACCGTCTCCCGTGACGAATTCCTTCTCAACGCCGAGCTTCTTGGCAACAAGAGCGATGAACTCAGGGGAGGTGTGACCGAGCTTGACGTGAGTGACCTCGTCAGCTTGGAAGTGCGAGACCATAGCCTCCAGGTCAGACATCGTCCACTCTCGGACATTCCCGAGGGAGTCGGTGTGTGTACCTGTTGAGAAGATGTCAAGCCCAACAATGAGCCGTTTACCATTGAAGGGCTTAGAAGAAGGAGGAGGAGTCTGAGACTTCGTCTCTCGCTCCAGAGCACCACAGATACTCCGAGCTTCGTCTTCGCTGTTGCCCTGAGACTGAATCTCCAGGACACATGCGTCGAAGGTCGGGAAGGGGCCAACTGGTGGCATAAAAAAACAGCACCTCGGACAATTGTCCAGGGTGCTGCAATGCACCTGCTCAATGGGACTCTACACCGATTCTAGTTAAGGTTTCACTTCTTGTCAACCGTTGCAGGTATTGTGACCTCGTGTTTTTTCCCTCTGAAGGTCTTGATGAACGTGATGGAGCCGTCTGCATTGAGTCGCCCCATTGGAGCACGTCTCCCCTCCAGGCAGTCGGGACAGTCGCATCTTACAGACGAATGCTGAGTCATTCGGAGGCCTCGGGCTTGTCCATCCAATCGGCGATCTGTGTGATGAGGTTCGCTATCAGTCGAAGAATAGATGCTGCTTGCTTCATGTCACCCCTCCTTCATGATCAGTGAGTTTTCTTTTCTTGAGCAATGCCCTCAGCCGCCTGTTGGCCTCGCGAACACTGTCCTCTACTTCTCTTGGACTAGGTACAGTATCATCGTGGAGAAGCTGTTCTGTTCGTTTCGATAGGAACTCTTTCTCATAACTTTGAAGGTCTCTTTGCAGCCTTTCCTCACTCAATGCTACTACCTCACTACAGCGAATAGCTTCTCGGGATTCTTGAGAGGCTTGTCTTCCGGTCCCTTGATGTATTGGTCAATCCAGATGATCCGTGAACGTCCCTCCGAGGGATATGGCTGATCTCGCCAGTGGCCGCGCACAGCCCATTGATAGTTCCAGGACACCGGCCCGTTTGATTCGGCGCCGGACTGCCTGTAATCCTGGACTCGCAATTTGACGACTTGGAGGTCACCAATGTTATGGTCTTCTCGTTGAGCACGTCTTCGTTCTGCTCTTGTTGGTAGATAGGGAGACCTGCTCAGGATTCGTTGCTGCATAAATAAGAGGGCGCCGATCATCAACCTCATTCGGTACAGTTCAGCCTCTTCAGGGACTGAATACTCCTCCTTGTCGAAGTAATCTGTCACACTGCCCTTAAGCTCTTTCAATGTTGAGCCAAATGCAAAGTTCACATGACAGATAGGAGTGAGGACTCCTGAATCACCTGACCCTAATTTGCGCCCGAAGGAGGACACTACAATCCCATCATAGTCAACTCCGTTGAATGTCGTCGGGAGGAAGTCCTTGTCCCTAGTACCGGGCAGGACGGTGGCTACCCAAGACAATGCGCGAAGGTCATAGTCGTGCGACTCGTGGATGATTGGATTAGCAAACCACAGCCATCCACACGGAGCGAGCAGGTCCTGTTGGACAATAGTGGCTGAGTCACTCAATTGCTGACTGCCTGCAATTAACAATGGCAACAGTTGTGAAGACCAGTAATACGGAGACGAGTACCGCAATCCGGTCAACATGGCTTCAATCATTTGGTGAGTCTGTTCGTCAGGGTCTCGGTATATTTTATGAGCAATCCACTCAGCGTCTGCCTTGCCGTGAAACTTCTCCCTAAATTTATTCAACTCCTCTAAGGCGATAATGGGTCTGTCTGGAGTCATGTCTAGAGTCATGTCACCCTCTCCCATCCGCTGCCGAAGTCGGCCTCGATGTGGCATTTGCAGTTGCCCAGGCACGATACGTTGCCAGCCGGTACAGTCGGCAGCGAGTCCCATCCTTCAGGGTACACCGAGGCGAGACCGGGACATCCGAATGTCCCTCTTGAGAGGTCGTCCTGACAATGCTCGGCAGGAGCAAGTACCCACCTCACAGGGATGAGCTTCTCCCCTGCTGCCCGTCGCTCTGCGTTCTCTACGCTGCCTGCCTCCTTCTGGACATCAAAGATGGCGAGCACGGCGCCTCCTGAATACTGAGCCGGCCTATACCTCTGAGAGTCGAAGAGACCCTTCAGGCTTGACCTGATGAGGCCGACGTTCTCAGCCCGGAGCACATCGTCAATGCTGTTGAGAAACTTCTGTCTCAGCTGAGGGATGAGGCTGGAGCTGATGAACTGAGCGTTTTGAGTTTGCAGTTGTGCAATCTTGGCAAGGACCCGAGGCTCGGTGGCTCTCCGTCCCAACACTTCACCGAGACCAAGACCGGAGGCTTCGGCTATCTTTGCACGTCCGAGGACCTGGAGCTTGCTCTCCAGGTCAGCGAGTCTCTGGTCAATGATGCCTGTGATCTGAGCAAGAGGAAGTCCGTCCCTTGATGCTGAGATGATAGCCCTCTGAGTGACCGCTGACCATCGGTCGTACTCGGTGACGAGTTCCCTCTGATACAGATTGGCGAAAGCGCCATAGGTGTCGGGAGACTGCCTGAGACGTTGACCTGCTGGATGCTCGTCAGGCTCGGCGAAGGCGACATACGACTTAACAGGGATGAGCACTCCTCGAGCTGACTTGCGGTATGTGGTGAGGTGTGGCATTTGGCTTATCCTCTCGATGTCACGTCTAGATACAGGAAATACCTGTCCATGTGAAACCAGTTGTCACAGCCTTCACACAAGGACTCAGAGCTTCCCCATCGCCAAGTAAAGTCGCCTGCGTAGGGTGGCTTCATTTCTAGTATGTAGAAAATGCAGCCTCCTGCGAGAGCGATCCCCACTTGAGGGATAAGGAGGAGTGCAGAAGTCAATAACGAAAATGGCATGAAAAAGTTAAAAAGCCCCAATGCTATCGAAATTGCAAGTATCCATAGCCACATCATTCCCCGTCTTCATCCAGTTTCAGCTCAAGCAGATCGTCAAGAATCCAGGCGATCTGCTCCTTGACGTGAGATGGAATGCCCTCCTCGTCGTCGGCTTTGACCGTCCATTCATAATGAAGATAACCCTCAGCGTCAATCCTCAGATTCAGGTTCTCGCTAAAGGTCTTCGGTGCTCGGGGTGTTGCCATCACAACACACCATCCCTCAAATGGAGACTTCTGTCTACCACGAGAAGATTCCGACAGCCCTGGCACTCATAGACCTTCATCGCTTCCGGTACGACGAAAAGGGCGGAGCAGTGAGTGCATTTCATTTCCCACACTCGCGGAGATATTTCCCTCAGCGACTCAGCAACATACATCACACCCCTCCAAATCCAGGGAAGGCAGGCTGAAGGCTCGGAGCCTCCCTCGGCTCGTTGCCAAGGTCTTCGGGCAGCTCTGGCAAGTCAGCAGCTGTCCTCAGATGCTCCTCGTCTATCCGTGTAGGTGTCAGCGTCCTGGAGTTGATTCCCTTTGTGAAGAAGTCCATCAAAGCAGTCAAGTCGATCTTGCCCGGGTCCATCCAAACGAGCTTCGGAACATCTGTGATGCCCGGAAATAGGTTGATCTCGAATAGCAGCTTGACGAATTGGTTCTGCCACATCTCCACGAGTTGAGCCTGGACTCCGGTCAGAACCAATGTGAAGAAGTCCTGAGACCCTTTGACGAGAGCCTGAGTCCCGACGTTGTCCATACCAAGGGTCAGGAACTGAGCGAAGAACCTCATAAGGATTTCCTTCTGCTTGTCCTTGATGATATCCCTCACGTTGTACGCCTTGGAGGTGGAGCCGTATGGAATGATCTCGGAGCCGGGAACATTGATGACACCAGCAGCCGAATCCATCCTGAGTGAGTCGAGAACATCGGCGAACATCGTCGTCAGTTGAGCGGTATCCCATCCCTCAAACAGCTCGGGACTCGTGAATTTGACTGTCGGCGTTCCTCCGACGTCTCGCTCCACTCCAATCCCTTCGAGGTTCTCGAAGTCCTTCGCCATCCTCCAGGGACGATACACCGACCGGAGGAGGGACTTCCCTTGAGGATTGCCCTTCCTCCCAAACAGAGCCACATGCACAAGCTTAAACATCGGGATGGTCAGCAACTCTCCAGTTGTGGGATGCATTTGTGTCATCCCCACTGCTCGGTCATCCTCCCATTCCCAATGGTCGAGCGTCTCCTGTCCTCTCGGGTCAATGTTGAGGATGTGAATCCTGCCATCGTCACGCTTGTCGAAGACCATCTCGCCGGCTGAAAAGCCGAATTGAAGGGCATCGAGCGTATCGTAAACGTGCGACCTCCAGGTCTGTTGAGCCATCCCATTCATGTTATCCCAGAGAAACTCGGCAGCCGCGGCATCCTCCTCGGTGTCGCCAGCTGGAATGACATCGAACTCAGCCGCCATGAGAGGGAACTTGATGGCATCGAGGAGAGCGCCGACTGTCACGTCATCACCCATCTCAATATAAATCTTGGCTGCCTGCTGCCAGTTGTTGAGCAGGGAGAGGTATTCCTCATTGAGGCGCCCTCTCCAGATGGACAGCCCGCTCGTCCCGATTGCCTTGGTGAGTATTGCCTTCGTCGGGGCTGCTCCGTTTACCATGTCAGTCCTCCCGTTGAGCGTAACTGGTTAGCTTCTCGGCTTCTCGAATCAGGCTCCATTTTGCAAGGTCATCAATTACCTCAGCAGGGAATGTCAGACGCTCGTCGGGACCGAGAAGGATGAGGAGCCATCCGATTCGGATGACAGTCTGGAATATCATGCAGCCAATGTCAGAGGCTCCTCGTTCTATTCCATGACGGCGAATCCCGAAGTTACGAAAGCTCCACTTTAATCGAATCGGGAGGAGAGGACGAGAGGATTCTGTCTTCCACACCCTTCCGCATGAATGACAGTTCATCTCTCCATCTCTCACACCTATTGATTGACGAGGCAGGAAGATAAATCCCTTCATGTCATGACCTCCATCGGCTTCGTTTGCTGACGCTGATGACCTTCGTGTCTTCTGGCATAATAGCAGACCGAGGGACGAAGGTCATCGCCAGAGCATCCGCCTCGTCGGGTGATTTCCTCATTTTCTTCTTCGATTCAATCTCAACCTTGTCCTGACCGACGAAGGAGAACTTCCTGCTCGTGATCTGTCCAATCAGGAAACCGTCATTCTCGATGTCAGGCTGTGAGCCTTCAAATGGACGCTGACCGAGGAACCACTTTCTCATGGTCATGTATGCCTCAGTGATGGCGTTGTTGTAATGCTTAGAGTCCAGAGCTGAAGCTCCTCCGATGAATCCCTTGAGCCTAGTTGCGCCGAGCCTCATTCGCCGAAGGTTATCAATCACGCCAGCCCCAACGCCGACCTCATCAACAACACAGAGCGAAATGTCCTGTCCGTGTTTGCGGTTCTCCTGCTCGATGTACGTCCCAAGGAAAGAGGCAACCTCGACAGTGTCCCTCCCCTGTATCTTCTTGACAATGCGAGCTACATCACCCTGCCGCCTAATGACGATTGTCTTGTCCTTGCCAAACCGAGCCACGTCACAGCTCAGGATGATGGGTCCCTCTGGTTCACTCTGTCGATTCTTCGCCTCGGTCGCCGAGACCAGACTAATGATGTTCTCGTCCAGCCCTTGAGGGAACTGACCGAGGATTCCTCCGACGTACATCGGAGACTCCTCTCCCCATTCATCGAGCCTGTCCTGAGCTGCCAGCTTCGTGATCATTCCAGGGTATTCGGGAAGACCTGCCTCGGGCGCATCTGGGTCCTGGAGGTTCGGTGTGTCAAACGCCGAGATTTGGATGCAAGCGTAGAGGTGGCGGAGTGAATGGTGAGAGTCGAAGAATGGCCCTTCTGAAACAAGTGGATTCCCTGTCATGACGAGACGGTCAGGCTGTAGAGTCCTGAGCGCGTCAATGTCCTCGGCTGGCATAGCGTGAGCCTCGGTGATGATGCCCATCAGGTTTGGCGAGTGGTAGCCCTGGAGTGAGTATGGGTTGTCGGTTGCGAAGCCTGTGGCGAAATGTTGGTCGTCGAAGTCGAGACGGGCAGAGTAAAGTCCCTGGGATAGCGTGCCGCCTACGGGATAACGTGCGTTGAGGTGAGCATGTCGCACCTCACGCCAGATGATGTCATAGACCTGCCGGTTGGTCGGACCCGTGACGATGACCTTGGCCGGATACCGTGAGGCCAGCCACCACAGGATGGCCCTGCCCGTTGTCCAGTCCTCGCCAGTTCCGTTAGCGCCTGCCACCGAGACGCGGCGAGAGGTCGCGATGGCGTCCAGGATGGCGTCCTGCTTGTCGTAGGTGCGGCATCCCAGGGCTTCACGCACGAAGTACCGGGGCGATTCGGCCACGGTCTCGGCCACGGCCAACTGGTCTTTAGTCAGGGTTGCGACCACTCGCCAACTCCTTCGGTGGATCTCCCTCGACGTGCCCCTTATCCTTGCTCATTACTTCCTCTGTGACGCGCTCACGATATATGGGGAAGGCTCGTCGCGTTTGTGGTTGTAGGACAAGACTAGGGAACAGTCGTGAGAGCCATAAGAACCTTCAGCATTTTCGCTTGTCTTTCCGCAACTGCATGACCAGCCAGTGACGGTTGGGACACTGGGATGGTTGGCCAGGTGCGAGTTCAGCAGGGTGTTGTAGCGTTCCATGTCGTCCATTAAGGCAACCTGCCCAGAAGACAGCGTACCATTCTTATCCTGTAGCTGCCCTACGGTCTTGGCAAGCTGGCTCACCTTGTCGTTGAGCTTGGCAAAGCAGTCCTTTAATGTGGCAATATCCACCTCATTATCCATGATGCGAGCTTTTCGGGACAACCCTATTGTCTCTTGCCCTACGGTCTTGGCAAGTTGGTTCACATTGTCCATTATTTTCTTTGTAAAGCCGGTTTCAGAATTATGAAATACCTCATTATCACGTTCTATATATCTAACTTCTTCATTAAGCGTTGAATGACTGCTGATAAGCTCGTCTACCTTCTTCTCTAGGTCTCTAATTTCTTCCTGTTGGTCTTCTAGCATTTGTTCGTGCTGAAGAACATGAAGATTCTTCATACCTTCCTCATAGGCTTTAAACCGTTTCTCCAGTTCCTGAACCTTATCAGTTGCCTCTTGAGTTATTAAAGCTGCTGTTTCATAAAACATACCGCATTCGTGCTTTAGGTCTTGAAACGGCTTCTCCCAGGCGTTCGCGGCCTTTATGTCAATGCCAGACTCACACCTATGGCCCTTATATGGTTCATACTTCTTGCCACATAAACTACAAGGTAGCCAAGCTATATCCGTAGCAGTATCTACAAAGCCAACATACGGCTGCACTTCAGGCACAGGTTCAGCAAAAGTCTTCCCGCCAGGAATTCTAGTCATTCTAAACGAGTGTTCATCATGTGCGTTCACATGCCTTGCTGCATGGGCATTGAAATCATTGTTCGCAACTGTTTCTTCACACGTCACGCAGTACCAGTCGTTTTCAGGGTCGTCCACTGTAACTGAGTCTGTGGCGTTGTTGTCGAGGAACTCATTAATCTCTGCCTGGAGTAAGGGGTGATAGTCCAAAGCGACGAAGTAAAACATAGCCCTCTTCAATAACCCCTCTGCCTGAGCGAGACGTGTCCCCAACTCCCCTTCCCTACGGCTGATCGCCCTCGCGTCAGTTAGCTTCATATCTGCCTTATCCACTTGCCAACTCCTTCGGCTGCTCGCCCTCGACGTATGTCTGGCGCGCCTGCTGTAGCTCCATGATGCTGGTGTAAAGAGGATTGTCGGGAGAGCTTCCGGGAAGGTCTTTGATGTCAATTCCTCTCAAGCCCCATATGCTATTGATGCCGGTCATTGTTTTCAAGACTAGGTCAAAGGCATCATCATCACCTTGAAGGGCTTTAACCCATCGAGACTGGATCATTTCATCATAGCGTGCGTTCTGCAAAGCCCGAACGTTATCGGCTGCTGGCTTATTGGCCTTCGCCATGTCACCGAGAAGACGATGCACGTCCTTGTTGATCTGGGTATGGGACACTCCGAGCTGTTGGGCGATGTCCCGTTCTGACGCACCTGCCTTCTTTAATTGGAGGACTTGATAGCGCCGTTCCTGGGCCTTAATGGCTTTCCCGTTCTGCAAACCCACGATATGCTAACCTCTACTCTATGAGTTCGGCTATCTGGCCCGTGAAGTCTTGCCATCGGTTAATAGCTACGTCACAATACCTCGGCTCAATTTCCATCGCGTAGCAGCGACGGCCTAGCTTCTCGGCGGCGATTATGGTTGTGCCTGAGCCAACGAACGGCTCGAACAGCAAGTCCCCAATACTAGAGAAGCGAGTCAGTAATCGTTCCCATAACTGAACCGGCTTAGAGGTGGGATGTTTATTTTGTGTTTTAATGCCTTCGGAATAATCGTTATTGATTTCAATAACGTCAATTCCACCATCTGGCTCACATCCAAAAACTAAAACCGCATCCCATTTATTAGTCCCGCCTAATGGCGTATTGCCTTGCCCATTCATTTTCACCCAAGCAATAATCCATTGCGGGATTCCTGTGATGGCTTCCCACCACATCAAATGTTTAATACCAACTGTCAGTATCCGCTTCGATGGTGCCAACCGAAGCCATTGCCGGGACCAAGATTCGTAGTCAACCCGGCTTCGATTATCATTGGTGAACCCTCCATAAGAGACGCCTACATTGTATGGAGGGTCAGTAACGCACGCATCTGCCCCCTCTCCACCCATCACCCTCGCCACGTCCTCCTCGCTCGTCGCATCCCCGCACATAAGCCGGTGCTTCCCTAGCTGCCAGACCTGCCCTCGTTTCGTGAAAGGGACGTAGTTTTCGCCCTCGGCTGAAGTGAGCGCCTGACTAGTGTCGAACGCTTCAGTCGTTGGCCTAGGCAACACTAGAGGGCGATAGGTGTTGTGATATTCCACCATCTCGCGGGTACGTTCTGCCGCTTCATTGAGGTAAGGCTTCAGTTCGTTGATCTTTTTCTGTTGGGCCAGGGCGAGTTGTCCTATCATATCAAACTCTAAA
>SDBT01004315.1_pt1 | contig 24198 bp, 39 predicted proteins | sample 2277101 | NCBI WGS metagenome assembly SDBT01 (sample SAMN10404973, study PRJNA504765) | marine sediment metagenome | isolation source: marine sediment core GS10_PC15, 103 cmbsf | place: Arctic Ocean: Southern Knipovich Ridge | collected 2010 | reverse complement strand
ACCTTCACTATTTGAGTGTCCTGACATAATTACAACAGAACCTTTTGTTTGGGCAGTTTGCAGCCCAGACTTTTCTAGCTCTATATTTCTTTTCTGATCTTCACGAGTAAGTAATGAAATTCGGTCTGCTTCAACTCCACCCATCCTGTTCTTGAAAAAACTACTAGTCTGCATCTTCTCTTTGATTTCCTGATACAAAATTTTTGCCTGGTCAGAGGAAGTCGCTACAGTCAGAATGTATATCGGGTTTCCTGGTGCAATGCCATAATGCCGGAAAGGGCAACCTCCTGGCACTTCTAGCAATTTCATGGCTTCATAAAGTGCAATCAAAGAAGTAAGAAAGTCTTTGCCGCTTCTACGTCCAAAAACTAATACCAATTCTCTAAAAAGTTCACCAGAATAATATCGATCAATTACATTGACCAATTTGTAACGATGAAGTAATTCTAGCTCTTCCTTCTCTAGCTTGATGTGTTCGTTGCCAGGCTGCCCTCTATAAAAGCACTTCAAAGTAATTTGCTGCATAGGGTACAGCTTTATGCCATGCTGGGTTAAGTTGAGATATCTTTTTGAGTAACAAAACTCTAGAATGTCTGGTATGTAGTAAGTATCTCCACCTGCATCTACACTTTTTCTAATTTCTCCAAATACTTCTGTGATACCAGCGTCTTTTTGTGGTTTCCTTTTAATAATAGCCATTACTTAATGTTTGCCTCCAATACTGTATTTCCTGTGATGCCGGAAATGTTTGCATAAATTCGTTCTACCTTCAGACCAGCCGATGTTATATACGCATCTAAAGTTGATCCAGTAAACTTTTTGATATGATCTGCCAGCTCTGTAAAAGAGTTTCTCATTGGCTCCAAAGAATTGCCGTTGTTAAAAATCACTTCATAGGATGATTGGCAAACCGAAATTAAGTTATTGCGCGCAGAAAATGCGTTGTCAAATAGAACAAATGTTGTGAGATCAACTGATTCAATAGTGCTGATTGACTTGAAAATAGATTGCGCGCTTTTGATACCCGAAATGGCAGAAGATGCAAAATAATCGCTATAGAACAAAAAATCACTATCAGATATTTGAGAATCAGACATTAGTGTGATACAAGCATTGGACTGGACGCAACCACATAATCATCTAGTGGCGAACCATTCGCTCTAAATGCCCTCCATCTAACAAAATACTCTTCTGTCTTACGCAAACGGTGTTCCGGCGTAGAGTCAAATCTAAGCCTCCTGCCACTAAAATTAGACGGGAAGCCACTTTCGGATAACTGTACAAAGATAAATTGCTCACTTTCATACTTCCATCCAGATACAGAATTCAATGTTGAAACATCGACCACAAGTTCCGTAAAGTCAGCAGTTTCAGACACTTGCAACACAAAATGGATGTTTTCAAACGTATTTATCGAATGTGTGTATACAAAATCAAATATCCAATGTCCTTGAGGAAATATAAATTCTGTGTCTACACTGGATGAAGATATTGACTCAACCACCGAATTAAGGTCTGAGCTAATTTTCTGATTTCGAGCAAACAACCACTGAGGAAGCGTTTGGTTGTTGGTTTGTAGAATGTATGTCAACCATGCAGAAACAGGATTGCTTAAAATGTCTTGATGAGTTGTAATGTCCTTTTGGCTATGCCAATTTGTTAAATGAAACAGAAGATTAAGCTCTTCAGCAAAATTAGAAGAGGCCAAATTCTTGTTCAATTGGTCTTGTGTTAATCTAGATTGCCTTGCACCATAACCAATACTCTCTTCTAGCGCTTCTTTGATTCGTAAAATTGCTTCATCATTCGGAAGCAAGCTGAAGTTCTGGTCAAGTTCAGCAGGTAAATCAACTGGAAAATTTACAACCATCAACGGATCGCCTATCAACACCATTTTCCAATCTACATGTTTAGACGAGAATAGAAACGCCTCACCAATTGTGGCTCCACGATGTAGAGCCTCAAAAAAAGGACGAGGACGGAGATAGGAATCTTCCGTTGGTGCAGAAACAGCGCCAGCGGTAGCGGCATATCCTGGTTCTACATTAATTGCTAAGTTGACCCACGGGTTGCTGCTTTGAAAATCCAACGGCGCAGCAATATCATCCGCCCCATCATCATCAGCATTGTACAAAAATACTCTACGCTCATTTTGATTCAAGAAAAGAGAATGAGAGAATTCAGGAACAAACCATCCCCAATAGAAAGAGTCATTCTGCAAAAAGTCTATCAGCGGATCTTGATAGGGATTGCCTATTTGCCCTCCAAAATAGGGGTCATCCGCTAAGGGATTAACTGGGTTGTCCACAGTTAGGGCTATATCAAGACCAGTTCCAGATGATGAATTAAGAACAAAATCTAAAATATCGTCTTCGTATTCTAATTGATCAGCAGTATCCTTCTTGCCATAAGGATCGATATACATTTTTCCAGTCACGAATGTTTGATTGTCTACATCAATTGATCGATCAATAAGCGCCATTGCCACTTCTTTAGTAGGTCCGTCTATTACCGCAGTAATATATAGTTCAGCAGCATCATCAGTGTCAAAAAATCTGAAGAACAAATCACGACGGTCAAAAGTGAAGTTATCTCGCTTCAAATCGATAGAATTTCCAAGACGATGCAGGCGGCTTGCAATAGCCAGTGGTTCACCATATGGGTCAGCATCAAGGGCATAAATATGTGGGATGTTGTAACCAAGGATTATGACCCAGATCTCACTTTGACCGCCAGATGTGAATTCATCACCCAATGCCGTCAAAGCCGTTATCAATGGGGTTTCGATTGTTGAAACATACTCTGACTGAGTAATCTGGTTCTCGTTGCTACAAGGAAGAGCAATGAGATTGCTTGATGGGACTGATCGTTGATTGGCGTAGTACTGGGCCACCTCCAGGGAGTCCGCATCACCAAGTCGATAGCAGAAGACAACCCTTTCGGGAGTGATATTATGTAGAACAGGCGGAAATTGTGAGCTTCCTGATATTGGCATCCCTTATTATACGCACAAAAAAAGCAGGACACCTTTCGGCATCCTGCTTTGGGATCACGGCCAGTCGAAGGGAGAGACTTAGCCGCACTTAGAATATCCGCAAATCTGACATTTAAGACAGCCTGCTTCAGAAATCATACCATGAGTATTGCCTTTATCTGCACAACTTGGACACGCTATTGATGCTGCAATACTACAACAATCTTCTTCTGTGAGATAATGCTTCTTTATCATTCTAGTAACAGCCTTGCTGAAACTAGTCACAGTTTCGTTGCTCTTATCAATTTGTTCGCAAATGAATTTGGGATGTATTCCGTGTCGTAATTCTAGACTGAATCGTCTCGTTTCCAGACCGATCTTTGGATCGATATTCATCTCTTCTTCTGCTAAATTTTCAATCAATATGTTCTTATCCATATCAACAAGAGAATAGTGCCTTTTCTTTCGCTTAATAACAATGCCTTGAGATGGCAATTCCTGTTTACCATTAACTGCGAACACTTCATGTAAATAACGATCTACTTTGCCAAACATGAGGTGCCATTCAAATCCATCAGCGGTAGTCTTAAAAATGTCTACTAGGACTTCTCTAGGTCGCTTAACACATTCTGCTGTACCTAATCGAACGCTGCCCTTCTCTTTAGTATTCAAAACTTGAGTAGACTTGGAACCGTCTCTGTAAATTGTGATACCCTTGCATCCTTTTTCCCAAGCCCGTTTATAGGCATCAGAAACATCCTTAATGGTTGCATCAGAGGACATATTGATCGTCTTCGAGATGCCACTGTCACAATGTTTTTGAAAAGTGGCCTGCATGTCCACATGTTGCTGCCATAGGACCTCTCTACCCAAACCGCCAGTATCTAAAGCGCACCTAAAAAAGGACTTTTTTGAATCAGGGTGGTGCAGTTCATATGAGCCAGTATTATTGTACATGAAAATTGTATGACTATAAATAGGCTCAGCAGAACAAGAACAAGCAGCTAATATGGCAATTGATCCAGTTGGAGCTATTGAAATAGTGGTCACATTTCTGCGATATTCTAATTCGGCATGACGACAAGATTTAGGTGTGCCTCTATCTTTGCCAAGTTCCACTGATTTCTTATGAGCTTCCTTCGCAAAAAATGATGCCAACTCATCTGCAAACACAAGAGATTTGGGACTTCCATAAGCAAGCCGCTTCTTAAGCAGTAGATCTGCCCAACCCATAATGCCAAGACCTACAGGTCTGTTTTCTTTTGCCCATTTAGCAAAATCGTCTGTAGGAAATTTGTTGATATCAATTACGTCATCAAGGAATTGTACTGCGGTATGAATTGCGTTACGTAACTTGCCCCAAGAAACATCTTTCTTACCTTCGTCATAGAATTTTGACACATCAATGCTGCCCAGATTACAACTACCATATTGAGGCAATTGCTGTTCTCCACATGGGTTTGTAGCAGTGATCTCTTGTTTGCTCCATTTATATGGAGCATCGTTCATACGATCATAAAACAACATGCCAGGATCGCCGTTGTTCCAGGCATTGGTAATAATGGCATCAAAAATTTCACGAGCCTTCATAGTCGCATATCGTTTGCCATTAAAAACAAGGTCGAAGTCTTCATCGGCTTCGACCTTTTGCATGAAGTCATCAGTCACAACGGCTGATATATTGAAATTGCTTATGAATTTATCAAGAACTATCTTTAGATGAGTGTGAGCATTTCCAGAAATTTCATTGTATTGATTAAAGATGTCTTCTTTTAGTAATGTCCTAAGAGCACGATCATGCTGCTTGCACACAATGAACTTCATTATATCAGGATGATCGATACGTAATGTGCCCATATTTGCCATGCCACGAAAGCCTGCCTGAGTTATAGAACTCATTGCTTCTGACACGACACGCATATGCTCAATGGGACCACATGCTTTAGCATGAGTACTGCCAAAGACTGGATCGCCTTCTGGTCTGATAAGTGAAAAGTCAACTCCGCATCCACCACCACGACGAGCTATATGACCAAAATTGGCCATGTTTTCCATCATACCAACCCATGAATCCTCTGGTGATTTAGTTACGAAACAGGCAAGCAAGCCTCCTACTGAAGTTCCTGAGTTTACAAGGCAAGGTGAATTGGGTAAAAATTTAGTGTTCTCAATTAGATCGAGTATTTTTTTCTTGAAAGACTCGTCTTCCTTAGAACAAACATGATTGACTACTCGTTTGCTTAATCCATTCCAATCCTCTATCGGCTTGCCGTCATCGTCTTTTCTATAATATCTTTTTGATTTGACTTCTTCAGCGACTTCTTTTGCCGCCTGTTCTGTAGTTTTACTAGAAATCTCCGAAGTGGTCGCAACTATCATTCCGTGCTCCTTCAAATACACATACAGCAGACAAGATTCAATCTTTCATTAGTATTCCCTTGATTAATTTGAGAATATTTTGAGATCGGTTAGACCACTTATATCTACCTGTAAACAGACATATTTCTCACTTTAACAAGCCGCTTTTTCTTGCTTTATAACGTTCTTCGATCTCGACACGTTTTTGTAAATCCTTCTTTTCCTTGCGCCTGCGATTTTTCTCTTTCTTCTTGAACTTTTCAGCATTCTTTGCACTGATCTTTTTAGGCACATTAGACTTAGTAGTATTTTTACGAGCCTCCCTTTTTGTCATAATTTTCAACATTCGCTTAGACCGTTTCTCTATTATTTTCTGGTCAGCCTTATATGGCGGGAGATCTATGATCAGTATTCCTTCCAAATGATCGTATTCATGCTGGATAATATATGCATCCTGAAAATTCAAAGTCATCGAATTGTCTAGTGCGTTTGAAAGATCATCATGACGATATATTTCATCTGCCTTGATTACGACTTGCATGTGTCTGGACACTACTCTTCTTACCCCAGGAAGTGAAAGACACATTTCTGTAGAAGCTATCATGCCATCGCTTTTATCTACCAAACTAGGATTAATAAACACAAATGTGCCAGTAGAGAGGTTGGCCACAAACAGCCGCTCGAAAATACCTATTTGTGGAGCAGACAAACCCAAAGCGCCATCTGGAAGAGAATCCAATAGCGAAGATATGTTTTGGGCATTATCAACATCGCCAACAGGAACAGAAATCTGTCTCAAAGCATCCGGATCAGTAATGATATCCATTTTCAACTCCTCAAATTCAAGTACACTATTATACTAAGGTTTTCTAAATAGATTCACGGGATTGGCTGACCATATCAAACTTTTCAGCTTAGAATGTTTGGCATCCATTACGCCAACAGGCTTAGCCTTGCTGCGTCTAAGTGTGTTTACTAAGATAACAATAAATTCTGAAACTGTTAGTGCTGCACCGACCAGAATTTCTTTATTGTCAGCGAGAAACTGAAGTATATTTTCAATCACTTTGCTCTCCTGATATGTTGAAATAAAAATGCCGTTGGCCCACAATGAACCAACGGCATTGAACTAACCATTCGGGTTAGGATCTAGCTCTGTCAACCAGTAAAGCTCATCCAGCTTGCCACGAATGAAATTCCTCCAAGATGCTGGAAGGATCTTCCGACGCGCAGCATAGATCGGGCTCCAATTGGGCCTCTTTGGCCTGTGATAAGACTTCAAGACGTACTCGCCACCTTCCTTGGCCCATCGTACCAAAGGCATTCCTGCCTCTTCAGGCGTACGATTATTCTTCTTCTGGTTGCAAGTCAAACAAGCCAGTACGCAGTTTTCGAACGTACTCTTGCCGCCCCGCTGTTGTGGCACAACGTGGTCAATAGTCACCTCATCCTGAAGAGGCTTCTTGCCACAGTACTGACAGAAACCGCCATCACGACGCCATAGATTCCTACGAGAAAAAACAACCACTCTCTCTGGGATCTTGTTGAACTCAGAAGCAATGATAATCTCAGGAATCATAATCTTCTGCTCATTTGCGCCAATTACAAAGGGAGCATCTTCCCGAACCTCAAGATCAAGCCATTGCTCGATACTGTACGGACAGTATTCAGGCGCACAAAGGCCCTTCGCTCTTTCTGCAAACATCATGCAAAAAGCATCTTGAGCAGTAGTAGCATCGATAGCATACCAACCCTTGTTTAGAATCAGGGTTGGTGTTTCTAGAACAGACACAACAATCTCCTTACGTAAATTCCTTCATCCTTCTCTTACGAACATAATTATTCTTCAAACGGTTACGATATTCCTCTCTGGTTTTCATATCCTTGGAAGTCGGACAGAAATGAGAATACCTCACTTTAACCTTTTGTTTGCTTAATGCAACCTCTGAATTCATAAAATCTAAATATTCTGTCAACCTCATTTTTCAGTAGCCTTCCGAAATCGCCTCTCAAACTCTGTTTTGGTCAGTTCCCACAGCTCTTTCTTGTCATTTTCAGGCATTTGTTCTATATCAAAAACGTTAAAAGACACTATCGCTCCTCCAACGCCCTGTTTTGCTCCTCCATTTTTTTCACCAAAAATCTCCTTACAGAGATTATCGCAATCAAGTGAAGAACTGCTAGTTCTAACGCTTGCCCTAACAGAGTTGCCCACAATTCCATAAACCACAACGGTTTGTATCCCTCTCAATCGCATCATCTTATCAGCCAAGTAAGGGATACTGTCACTGTGGCCTTCGTCAACAAAACCTAATCCTGATATTAGATTAGGTGTATCCTGAACTCTATTTGACCACGCAAGCTGTTCTGCATCAAACATATATTCAGGAAGCTCATAATTGACTATTTTCGAAAACTTATCATCACTGATTTGACGGCACAAAAGTCGGTATGCCTTAATGTCATCATCAGTTGTTGTTTCACTTCTAAAGTCAATAGTGTCAGTTTTTATTCCCAAGGCCAGAGCAGTCGCCAGCTCTCTAAAGTCCTCTGCCTCAGAATCAAAACAGTATAACTCTGTGCCTTCCTCATCGCTATCAGGCACCGTATTCCTAGGCGGTACAGACAGCATCAAATCTGTTACCAAAGTAGAGCATGATCCTATTTCGTCGTGAATAGAAAAAACACCTTTCGGAGCAGTAGCTTTATGATGATCGATCACAACCAACGGGTCCGATGGGATCGTCATGTTTTTTTGATTACCGACACAATCAACAAAAATGAAAGCTGTATCGGCCTCCCCCTTTATTTCATCTGACCACTTACGAAGCGGTATGTTCAGGACATTGATCATAGCCCTATTCTGAGGGTGACTCACGTCACCCCTATAAATAATCTGCGGCTCGGCAATGCCCAAAAACTCTAAAATATGAGCAACGCCCCATGCAGAAGCAATAGAATCTGGATCCGGGTTATCATGTGAGCATACATAAAATCTTTTATGTCGATGCTCTTCAATGATGTTTAGAAAGCCTTCAAGCTTACCCTTGACCCTCTTGTTGCCAATGGAAACAGGAACAGATTTTTTATCCACTGGTGTAGTCAATGTTTTGCTCTAAATAAACTGTGTGGCTTTCATAATATCAGAGATATTATCTGATATGTATTGCTCTACAATTTCTTCAACAAACTCTCTTTGTTCTTCTTCACTCCATCCTTGCATATCCTCAAATTGAGCGTGGATCTTGTCTTCGTATATCTTATCAATGAAATCCAAAAAACTCTCTCCAGTCGCAACCGCTTTACACATTCCTACGACATCTTCAGATTCACCCATAAAGTGTCTAAGACATTCCATATAGCCATGTTGCCGCCCAATAGCCGTAGAAGCATGCATTGCTTCTAACTCATCGGTCGGCGGGCTGGCTTTTCGTCTTTCAAGATCCTGCCACACCAAGAACGACAATGATTTCAATATCATAGTGTTGGTCATGCCTGGTTGAATGATGCTGACTGTCATAGACAATTATACCTCGTACTTGGCTCGTATTTCCTTGTATTTATGACACAATTCCAACAAACGATCAACGTCCTGATGTTGTATTGTTGATCCATCGTAGTCGCCGTATCGACGCTCCAAACCAAATACATACTTGAAAGCACCCCACATGCGACCAAAGATGCCTTTGTAGTTGCTTAGAAAGACATCGATTTCTAGCGTTACTTCATCAGTGCAATGTTTGTCTTCTGGTTCTCCATCATTCCAATCGTTCAAGTTGAATCGAACTGTATGATTCATACTCAAACATCGGCATTCAAAGAACTCCACACTATCACAACTGCTCTGTTTTCCATTGTACCATCGAAACATTCTTCACCTTTTCTTTCGCTCACAAACCACAGGCACCATGCCTGACAGTCGGTGAGCTAAATAGGCTTGAATGCTCCTCTGTTTTTAAGATCCATCATTTCTCCTAGAATTCGCTGGCGGGCTAACCATGTCTATATCGCAATTATCCTCGCCGCTGTTTACCATCTTGCAGACAAATTCGAGATTCGCCTTGCCAGTATCGATAACCTGTTGCTTTTCCTCGTCTGTCATATAGAGTTCTGGAAACTCATCTGGAGTTGGTACTCTGAGGATGCTTCTTCTTTTATCTCCTGTTCCATGAAAGATTTCAGGATAGTCAACGCTCCACGGCAGACCAGAATGTTTACTCATAATCTTTCTCTTTGTTCCATCAGAATCTTACCCAACTTATTCAGTCCTTCACCTGTCTTTCTGTCTACACCCCAATACTTATCTCCCCACCAATTGCCTTCTTGGAGTTCGACCTCGCCAGTTGCTTTGAGAGCAGCAGCCAATTCAGGGTTCTGCTCAAACTTCAAATCAACAACTACTCTCATATTATCGTCTTTAACTTCTTGCCAGTCAAGCCTTAACAGAACTTTTTTGCCGAGTTTTTTCGCTTTACCAGCAGTTTCCGCTTTCCGGATCAGCTCGTGATCACTGTTCATCTGCGCCTTCATTGCTTGGTACAGATGTTCGGCAGTAGGGTAATTTTGCCCCATAAAAACTATGGGAGATTCAGCAAAATTGCTCAAAAAACAATACTTGCCACTAAATTCTAAGATGTCATCAGCCATCGTCATCGTCCTTCATGCCTTCTTTGAAGCCCTTTGTTGCGTTCTTGATCGTTTCACCAATATTGTCCCGAACTCCTGATCCTACACCGCTCAAGTTGGCAGACTTTCTTTCAATAACTATGTCATCTTTGCTGCCTCTTTGCCCGTCAGGACCGGCAGAAGTTACTTTCAGAATTTCCATGAAACCACCCTTTGAGTAATTTACATGGATGGCATTGCCCCAAGAATCAGCTTCATTCAGATCATAAGAGTTCTCCTTCTTGATGTATGTTCCACCTTCCGTGGTATTGCCATCAAGCTCGTCTGCTACTACAACGCATTGCGCCTGAGTTTTGCTGACCAATTGCCGCTGTTCCTCTCCTGATCTGTAGAGATAGACTCCTCCTGCTGTCACAGCAACGGCTGCGACAATGACCAACAGCGGAGCCATGAGCGATGACTCTTTCAATGGTTCTACGTTAGTTTCTTCGTCGAGGTTCTTAATTTCTTGATCATTGTGCATGTCAATCTCCTATTCTCATACGCAGTTTGTTGTTTTCGACCTTCATGATCGCATTTGTTCCAGGAGCAAGAAGCATCTGGCAAAACCTTAAATGACCAACAACATGGCCGACCATAAGTCCTTCAGAACCTCCTTTCACGCCTATGTTGCTGCCAGATTTGAACTCAATCGTTATTGGCGAATTGAGGAATGTCACGCCAGATAGTGGATTTTTCTTTTCCTTAGTCATATGGGAGTGACAGGAATTGAACCTGCATTCCTCATGTTATTCCATTTTTCAAAAACACAGCAGACTGTTGTCGGCATGGCAGCACCCGCTGTGGCAGGGTCTACAAACTCGGGCATGAGGCACGCCAGCCGATAGCCGTCTTCATGCATTTTATTCGCCACGGCTTCCAATTCACGATACAAAACCTGCTTCTTGATAACCTGAGTCATTTTATGTTTCTCCTACTGGGAGGAGTGGGATTCGAACCCACGATCACTCGATTATGAGTCGAACGCTTTGAGCCAGACTAAGCTACCCTCCCGCACGTTCATGTGCATGTCTTCTAATGTGACAATTAGCACATCTTACTTCGCACTTTCCAATTTCCTTTTCAATTGTTGACCAACAACATCCCCGATTCACCATTTGGCATATGTCTCGTACCTTGCTTTTTCAAACTTCATCGACTCCCTCTTCCTGCAAAAACTGGATCAATCGACCATGTCCCTCAGTCAATTCTTGCGTCTTCTTCTGAAACTCCAAACGAACACTTTCCAAAGTTACTTTGCGACAATAGAACAAGTCGCAACGATGCTCCTTTTTGCTCTTCACTGGCTTGAACTTGCTACTCAACACAGTAAGATAGTGAATCAAAGGAGCAATAGGACCACCTAAGTATTCTCTCTGCTCTACTCGGACCACCCGATGATAACCGCTCTTGTAAGCAGTGATCATATCTCCTGGCTTAAGATCCTTCAGCTTATCAACTGTAGTAGTATCAGTCAATTTTGATTTTCTCGCGCCAAATAAACCAGAGAACTACCAGAGCAACAACTGCGAGACTTAAAAACCACCACAGCATTGCTACCCCGCATACGGTTGATTAATCAGAGTAACAAGACAAAGTGTTATTACTACCAGATTCATAATGATAAAAGCAATCACTCCTGCCCAACCCATATTCCAATACCTACGAGTCGTCTTAAGACTGCTCTCGTACTGACCCTGCCAATCAAGCTGACGCTGCTCATACCTAGCTTCTGCTGCGTCGAGTTTATCTCTGATGAGATTTTCAACCGCAATAGCCATGTGAAGTTCTGGTCCTAGTTCGGCTGGATTCTCAATTGCAGTATCAGACTCGGTATCAGTAGTCGCCATGTTCATACCTCTTGAGAGAAAGTCCCTAATAGGACATTCTAACTCAGAAATCATCCATATTCGAGGCTATTTTTGGGGATCTTCACTTTTCACATCAATCACTTCAGCATCAATAATGTCATCCTTAACCGGCGTGATTACCTCAGCAGTCGCAGCCTGAGGCTGCTGTGCTGTTGCAGCAGCCTCTTCATAGAGAATCTTGCCGATAACCTGCGACTCTACCTGGAGGTTGCTCATGCTCTTCTCAATAGCATCCAGATCATCGCCCTTCATGGTTTCCTTCAACTGGTTAAGAGCAGATTCTATTTTGGAACGATCATCAGCAGGGATTCTCTCGCCATGTTCTTCTAAGGTCTTCCCAGTTGAAAATACAAGATGATCAGATTGATTACGAGCATCTACAAGTTTGCGCTTATTTTTGTCGTCCTCTTCGTTATCAACAGCATCCTGTTTCATCTTCTCAATTTCTTGTTCGGACAAGCCAGACGAATCCTTGATTTCTATTTTGTTCTCTTTGCCTGTTGCCTTGTCTTTTGCTGAGACCGTTAAAATGCCATTGACATCTATGTCGAAACTCACCAATATCTGAGGCACGCCACGAGGAGCAGGTGGAATATCCGCCAAGTTGAACATTCCTAACGTCCGATTATTTGATGCCATTTCACGTTCGCCCTGCAAGACATGAACAGTTACCTCTGTCTGACTATTCGCAGCAGTAGTGAAAGACTCTTCCTTGCTCGTAGGGATCGTTGTGTTGCGCTCAATCAATTTTGTCATCACGCCACCCATAGTTTCAATTCCTAAGGTCAACGGCGTAACATCCAACAGCACAACATCCCTTTTGTCTCCCGTAAGTATTGCGGCCTGTATGGCCGCGCCCATCGCTACAACTTCATCAGGGTTGATACTCTTGTTAGGCTCCTTTCCAAAAATCTTCTTAACAAAATCTTGCACGGCTGGAATGCGAGTTGATCCGCCAACAAGTACAATCTCATCTATGTCTCCAGGCTTGAGATCCACATCATGAAGCAAGTCTATCAAAGGCTTGCGAGTGCGTTCAGTCAATTTACTAGTCAACTGATTGAACTTGCTTCTAGTCACTGTTTCAGTCAGATGCTTCGGGCCAGATTGATCCGCAGTTACAAACGGCAAGCTGATAGACGTTTCCTGCATCGTTGAAAGCTCGCACTTGGCCTTTTCGCAGCCTTCTTTCAAACGCTGTAGCGCCATGGGATCTTTTCTCAGGTCGATGCCTTCCTTCTTACGAAATTCTTCGGCCACATAATCTATGAGTACCTGATCATAATCATCACCACCCAAATGACCATCGCCACTTGATCCTAGAACTTCAAAAACATTGTCACCAATGTCTAAGATGGATATGTCAAAAGTACCTCCACCCAAGTCGAAGACCGCAATCTTTTGACTGATATTCTTCTCCAAGCCGTATGACAGTGCGGCAGCAGTCGGCTCGTTAATGATGCGCTCAACTTTCAACCCGGCAATTTCACCGGCATCTTTTGTTGCTTGTCTTTGCGAGTCGTTGAAGTATGCAGGAACTGTGATGACTGCTCGATCTACTTTCTCTCCCAGATATTCTTCTGCGGTCTTTTTCAAATCCTGCAAGATCATGGCAGAAATCTCAGGTGGCGTATATTTCTTACCCTTTGCCTCAACTTTCACCAGTTCCTCCGGTTTGCCCACCACCTTATATGGAACAATCTTTTCTTCGCTGCTTACCTCATTATGGCGTCTGCCCATGAATCGCTTGATGGAGAAGACCGTATTTGTGGGGTTGGTCACTTGCTGGTGTTTGGCTATTTGCCCAACAAGACGCTCGCCTTTGTCTGTGAAGGCGACTACAGATGGGGTGATTCTGGATCCCTGTGGATTTGTGAGTACTTTAGCCTGACCCGCTTCCATAACTGCTACAACAGAGTTAGTGGTTCCGAGATCGATTCCGATAACTTTTGACATATAGTATCCTTTCTCAAAACCATCTATCTTGCAAGAGGTATGCCAAAACAAATCGGCAATTTTAGGCCGTTAAGCATGGCTGCCATTGTATAGCCTGTCATGTTGACAGTCAATCTTTGTAGATTTCGGCAGTCTCACCTTTACGAGAAGGGTCAACTTCGCTGATATCACATCCCAAAGCCAAGGCCAACTGTGATGCTACCTTGTGGCTGAGACTGTAGTGGCCTTGTTGGATGTGGCGAATGTAATCCACATGGTATTCAACACGTTCGGCAAGCATTTCAGGCGTCCATCCCTTTTTGATCAATTGCCTGTTTAGACATTCTGCTGTGCTTTCTTTGTGTTGCTTAAACTCAGATGACTCTTCTTCATCCAGGTCATCTAGATCAATTACAACAAAGTCATCTAAGATTTCGTCTTTGTTTTCCATAATACACCCGGAGGGACTCGAACCCCCAATCACGTCCTAATCTGGGACTAATACTGCTTATAAAACAGCTGCCTTTTCCAGCTGGCTACGGGTGCTCATTTTATCCTACTTGAAAAACTGGCATATCTTCATGTAGCTGAAGATCAGGATCAAATTCCATTCCCTCGAATTCGAGATCACTATCAGCAACGGTAAGACACAAAGTCATTAACTGGTTGTAATTGTCTTCGTATTTTAACTTATAGTCTAATTGTTCATCACTCATTTTGCTCAAAGCGACTTTCAATTTTCTAAAAGTATTACATTCACAAAGACCACCAAGCATTTTCTTTTTTAGCATCTTATGTTGCCTTGCCGCAATCTACTTCATACGGCGCGTCCAATTTATGCTCCCATACCTCTGCAACTATATGAGCTTTGGTATCAGCATCGTAAGACGATTGCTCATCTCTTGCCTTCTTGAGGCTACTATAGACACCCAAGACAGAGAAATTAGGGTCCGTCAATACATATATCTTAGATGGCTTCGACTTTATCTTCGACATGCTTCACTTCTCTTTTGGTGGAGTTCTAAAACTCCACTTGTTAAATCCATGCGTCAGGATTTTCATGTCATCTGGTATCACAGGCATCGGGTCTTGCGGTATCGCTTGATTCGCCATAAACATCGCAATCTCTTGAAACGCCACGTATGGGTCAAACAGTCTGACAAAACCAAATGGCTTCAACAAGGGGTTGTAAACAATAGTATGATCTTGTCGAATCCATCGGCCAGGAGAATAAGCAACAAAAATAGGACATCGCTTCTCAGTAAACATCTTCATGAAAGAACCTTTTACTTGGTTGCATTCATAAAAGAACTTTACAAAATCCTTTCTTGGACTTATCCACGAATGCCAAAATGATTTATCTCCTATATAGACCTTCAATTCCTTTGGCTTCAAATTGAGATTCATGACGGCATCGACATCTTCGATATTGAAGCATATGGTCGCCTTGTCTCTACTGGCTACAGTGCTTCTTCCGCCACGGCACTTGTATGGTCCTTCTATCTCCAACATAGGATAAATGTTGCCACAGAATCCTATGATATACATCTTGCAAATGCCAGAAACATAGGGACAGAAGAACGGGAAAGGCCATTCTTTTCGTCCGAGCTTTACCTCTTCTTCCTTACGAACGTACACATTAGTCCGGTCTTGTCCAACATGTTGAACACAGTCATAGTAGTCTTTCCGGTCACTAATGATTCTCATTGTTCTGTCGCATCTCTGGCATTTTCCAGATCCCTTTGTATCTGGTCATATACTTCTTCTCGATGGACAGGTACTTCTTTTGGAGCGTTAATTCCTACTCGAACTTTGTTTCCCCTGATAGCGACAATGCTTATTTCGATATTATCCCCGATTTTGATTTTCTCACCTGGCAATCTTGACAGAACTAACATTCCCATTATTGATTCCTTTCAATTGAATGAGACATCATCCAGACATCCTGCTGTAAAATCCTCAACCATATCCGCTGCTTGTCGCAGCAAAGCCAATCCTTCTTGGATCTTTTTAGACTTTTCCTCTGGCGATACCAGTTTTGCTCTGGGTCGAACTTTTTCTTTCTTAGGATTCTTCAATTCTTCAATGGCATTATCAAAGCATTTTATTCCATCATGAACAAAAGACAATGCAACTTGGCTGCTTGACAGAATGTTGAATCCAACAGGGTAGTTGAGTTCTATATGCAGAAATGCCTCACGAATGATCGTCTTCTCATCTTCGTAGAAATTAATAAAATGAAGCAGTTTCATCAGTCAGTCCAAAATGAAGAGATCAACATTACAACCATGAAAACCAAACCGCCCATAACGATCAATGGCATGTATGCGCCAATACATACCATCATACGACCTGTCGCCGTCGCCCACGAGCTTAATACCCGAGCAGATACCCTATTCATTTCTCGCAAGATATTCATGGGAGAATGAGTATTTCCTTGGCAACAATACAGGGAATCGAATTCACTCCAAACGATTGCATTCCTGTTGCCAGACGATATCTCCAGCGAACCTTTCTAATCGCCTGTTCTACAACACCTCGGCTCCATAATTCAGCACCTCGAAGAGTATTGAATACATGAAAGCCTCGCCAGTAGGGCTCTTTCTCGTCTTCAGCAAAGCCGTATGCCTCATACCATCTATTGATCTCATAAGGGTCTTCACGGCCCATCCGTAAAAGATTCAGCCACGACACCAAACAACCTTTGTCATTGTAAATGAACATCTTCCAACCGAACCCGCTGGCATACGGCTTGTGGATGGCATCACTTATTCTGCTTAGGCACATCGGATTGCCCTTCCCGTTCCAACTTCCATTTTGAGAGCAATGCTCGCAACTTCTTGTTTGCCTCTTCTGCTTGATTCCAAAAGTTGCCGCCTTCTTGATCCAGTGCCAGCATGACCACTTCGGACATCGAGTAATGCAAGGTATCAAGAACGAAAAATAGATCGTCTCGGTCCTCTTCGGTGATGTCCACTTGTTCTTTCATAAACCTATTTCATGGGTCTGGAGGGAATTGAACCCCCGACTCACGCATTAAAAGTGCGTTGTTCTACCAACTGAACTACAGACCCATAAATCCAAGTTGCTGGCTGGTGGGCTCCTACACCAGTTCAAACGTATCAAGGTATTCGTTTGAAGCTTCTTGAGCAGCTACAACCTTATGCACTACTCTCAGCGCCTTATAGAGACAAAAGCCTCATTCTTGTGAATCGCCAGCAACTTGGACTCCAATGGGCCGCCCGGGACTCGAACCCGGAACTTCGAGGTTAAAAGCCTCGTACTCTACGCAATTGAGTTAGCAACCCGTACATTCTCTAATGTAATGGGCCGCGTGGGAGTCGAACCCACATCCTCCCGGTTAAAAGCCGGATGCTACACCAGTTGAGCTTGCGACCCGCAATTTGCTTGGGACCGCGTTTGTTTCAATCGACTTGTAATTCCCATGATTTCCATTTCCTTTTCTATCTCTTCATCATCTACAGCCCAAGACTCTTGGAACTTTGCAGGAGTTAAAATCTTAACTTCTGGAACGGTCCTGCCATCCTGAATCGCCTTCTTTACAAGAGGCAAGCGCCTCCAATTAACGACACCTCTTAAACATTCAGCATCGTAGTATCTGCCATGCATCTTTACAAATGCATGTCCTGGCAAATTACATAGCTCTGCGCCGAATATTTTATGGACTATATATGCCCATCGATAACATTGACCTCTGTTGATGCTGGCAACACGATAGCCTGATTGCTTCCATGAGATCCTCGTTTTCCTCTGATGAACGCAAAACCGTCTGCTGATCTCCGCTAAAGTCAATCCGCTTTCTGTGACTATTTTCATGCTAGGCTACTTCTCGTCTTCGTCTTCGTCTTCGTCTTCGTCGTCTTGCATCTCTATATCCTCCATCATTGCCTGAACTTTAGCAACCATCTCATCTTCGTTAGGAAATGAGAAGCTTTGTGCCTTATCCCACAGAACTATTTCAGGCTTCACATCCATTTGTGTGAATTTGAAGGCACCTTGATCACCGGGCTTAATGAAACATTGTACGCCCAGTTCCTCAATCTTCACCGCCAAACTAGCGGCTCGTGGCTGATAGTTTCACAACACGCAGTATTCAATCAAAAACTGCATTTCATCTCCTTAAAAGGAAGAAGGGAGCAAGAAACTAGTCGCCAGCTCGGGGCCGGGCGACGGGCAAAGAAAAATCACGAGTTTGAAGCTTAAGGATTAAGTTTTCAGTTTTGAAAATCATGAAACCTGAACCTTGACCTTCGGAATCACAGTCGATAACAAGGTGTATGTGGGCCTTGTTAGGGCCGCAAAGCGAAATTTCTTTGCATTCACTTCAAGCTCCCTTCTATCCAATCCTCTCTCCCATGCCGCTGGGCTCTATCGAGGGTTTGTAGACGCAAGATTGTCCCCACTTACGAAATTGATCACATCAATTTCAATCATCGTTATGTGGTTGTGCTTGTCAATCCTGTCCTGGATCCGATCTATTTCGGCTTCCAAAGCAAGAACATTCTTGTCGATATCGACTTTTCGCAAATGCGCCACATACCTGACCTCTTCCTCGGACCAGCGTTCTGATGATTTGCCATGAGTCGTACTGATGCCATTCAGGAAAGTAATCTCACCTTTCAATTCAGCAAGGCGGAAAATGTCTTCCTGAATTGTAGAGTTGGCTCGGTTCTTCTTCACCTTCAGCTCAACCAAATGGTTGACTAACCGAAGCCTTTCCTTGATCGCAGCACCTATGTCTGTATCTCGCTCATTGCCCTCCACGATGGAGTTGCTACTAGCGATGTTCTGAGAGATCTTGCTGATCCTCTCAGCAACTCGCTTCTGGTATTTCAATGCCTTTGCTAGTGAGATTGTTGCCATCGCCTTCTCCTGTTCGAGATCAATAAGTTTTTATGTGGCCGAGTGGAGTCGAACCACCGTACTTAGGTCTTCAACCTAATGCTCTACGCGATTGAGCTACGACCACTCAATTATCCTAATGGGACCGACTGGATTCGAACCAGCGTCGTTGGCTCTTCAGGCCAATGCTAAACCATCTCAGCTACAGTCCCGCATAGAAAACCATTCTCCATAATAAATACACTCCGTAACAAGCAATCACTCCCAATATTAAGCCAACAATAGCCAACGAAGTTATGCCCTCATTGATTGACTTCAGATGACCATTGATCTCAGTCTGTTGATCTTTGATCTCCTTCTTGATCTTGATCAACAACTCTGTATCCATGCCCATGGCTAGCCACCATACCATGCTTCTTGAGCCATGTCGAAACTACATCGGACAGCACCAATCAGAAAGTACAATCCAAAACAAGCACCAGCAATCCAAATGGCACTATCAAATAACGTTCCAAACGGATCGATTAGCAAATTGTCCACGAACTCTTTCACTCTTCTTTTGAGCATGACCTATTGTAGCCAATTGGTGGCTAAAATACAACCATCCACAAAAAAAACCCTCAAAATCTCATGATCTTGAGGGTTGTGATTGCTTATGTGCGTACACTACCTCAAGACTTGCCTCCTTTGGCAAAGCATATAAAGTTCTGTTTGGCTATCTTGAAAGTACGCATCGTGAATTCCTTAATTTAGGAGCAGCATAGCTATCCTGTTAACCGCTTCCACTCCGAGGGGTTCATAACCCATTGTTAACATGTACCCCATTATACAACCATTGTCAAGAGAATCCTGTAAAATTATTCCAAACTTTCAAGAATCTCCAAATGGCTCTCAATTTCCTCTGGCATGATCCACATATCGTAGTCTGCCATATCCTTGACCCACGGCTTGGAATCGGCATCTTCTGGCTTGATCATTTTTCTGATATCAGTCGTGAAATCAAGTCGAATGTTCTTAGTTTTGGGGTCATAAGAAACCACTCTAAGAACTATTTCTTTCTTAATATGAGTGAATTCTGCATCTGTGAAAACATATGGGATCTTCTCTGAGCATTGTCTGAAATATGGACCCATGAAAAATGATATTGGTTTCTTCGATCTAACCAGCGGATATCGGCCACCCCTATTCTGACTCCAATTTCTCATCCGCTCTTCAATGAGTCTATAAGTACGTTCGAATTCTCTGGCCGCCTTCTTCCATGCATTAGTGTCTGAATTGCCAGTCATGCGAACATGGTATGCGCCCATGTAATATCTCATTCGTTTTCGTGACCAAAGTTTTGCATCGTCTTCAGAAATGCCTTCTTTGTATTGACTGTTGAATTGTTCTACAAGTTCAGGCCAGTTACAGCCTGTGAAAACCAGCGCATTTTCTCTGTCAAATTGAAACCAGTTTTTTTCTGAACTAGTAGTGGCCAATTCGGCTTCAATCCATGATTCATCACGAGGATCAAACCCTATCTTCTTTATAAGGTGATCTAATCGGCTTGCGTTTTCTGTTGCTATTTTTTCGATTTCGGCATCCTTAACTTTGAAAGGGACTTTGTAGTCGTTGAGCAATGCCACCTCTAGGGCCATGACTTGACTAGCGATTAGCTCATACTGCATTTTCTGGATGCGGTCTACGCTGCCAATATCTGATCTTAGAACCCAGAAGCATTGCAACCCGGTAATTTCTTTTTCATTCCACTCAAAGACTGGAATCTCATGCGAGACCCCTTCATACATTATACGCCTGTACGACTTAAACACAGCCGTTTCCTGTACGAAGCCAGTATTCGCATCATAAATGATGATTACTTCTTGTTGCGGCACAAGCCTACGACGTTTAGGCATATTCAACTTCACACTAAAAACTAATCAATGATATAAACATTTCTACTCAAAGTCAATATCATTCGCTTCACATATTTCTATTTGCGCTAAGAACTCTTCTACTGTCGTGATTAAATCTTCCATCGATTCCACAAAGACGACACCTCTATATTCACAGTATCTTTGAACTTTCTGAGTACCACGGGCTCCGCCAATTGCACAAACAACAACATTTTTGCCACGTCCTACTGAGTCTCCTAATTCTATAAGACTCATAGCTCCTTTCCAATTTTCATCTAAATAGAAGGCCACAACATTACATCGTTCTAAATGAAAAAATTCCCTAGCTGTTTGATTCGCTTGTTCCTCCTCATTATAATGTTCGTAAGTATCTACGAACGGGTCAAAAATCGAAATGTCATCACATATTTCAGACTTGAATGCATCTCTCCATTTGCTGTTAGAGGTGCCGCCTAGATAGACATCACACATGGCTTTCTCCTTAATGAAAAATAGGGCAGGCATTGATTTGTTCCGTTACTCTTTGGAATCATCAAGTGATTCTAGAAAAGAAATTTCCTTATTGTCGCCATTTAACTTGCTATAGAAATTGCAGTTCCGACAACATACCTTGAACTTGCCGATTCTTTTTGCTGCATATAGATCGCATAGGTTGTTGTGTAGTACAGGCATGTCTCGCTTGGCGCAATTTCCTGAGTGCTTTGAAGACTTCTTGCGTTTAGCCATTATAGTTACCTCGTGATTAATTCGAAATTCCAAGTGCAAAATCCTGCATAAAGTATAATGTTGCATGATAGAAAAAGCATACCATAAAATTCACACAGACCTATTTAAAGGCATAGACACAAAAGGAATTCATGATAAGTACGTTAATCCTACACAAAAGAGAATTAGCAACTTTGCTGATAGATTGCGACTAATAGCTCATCAAAAAGGTATGAGAAAAGGAATAGATTTTGGATGCGGCGCATGCACCGCTGTAATCATAGGAAAACTTTTTGGCCTGCAAATCACAGGCTTAGACATTCTTCCACCAGCACACATAAAGAGAAAGCAACCATACGCTAAATTGCAAAAGAAACTCAAAAAATTGGGGTATAAAATTGTTCTAAGAAATACTCAGGAATTTCCCTGGACCGAATTCGAAGATGACCAATTCGACTTTATGATTGCCATGTACTCACTAGGAGAAGATGCATCAGGATTGGAAAGAGAAGAAGGTTGGAGGGCCAAAAGACTAGAAGAGTTAGCTAGGATAACTAGACCTGGAGCAATATGGCAGGTGTCTCCAAAAGGACGCCGGGCGGACCTGTTGAAAGACGAAACCTTTGTTGAGATAGCTAAAGAGAAAGAATATAGGTTTCAGTATAAGCGAGATTTGTGGACCATTACAGAGATGCTTAAATGAACGTATATAGAAAAGCTCATAATGATGTGTTCAGCGGACTATACGTTTCTAACATTCACCACAAATACAGGGTTTACGAAGAAAAGAGATTTCGGCAATTCATAGGAATATTCAATATTTTGAAACAACACGGTAAAAGTACTGGACTTGACTTTGGTTGCGGCGTAGGAACAGGCTCCTATGTGGGCAAGATAATGAATATGCATGTAACTGGGTTAGATATTCCTAATTCTATTTATCAAACTGTTCATGCAAAATTAGATCAAATGGGCTATGATATTGTTCTAAGAGATACACGAAAAATTCCCTGGACCGAATTCGAAGATGACCAATTTGACTTCATACTAGCACAATTTTCACTAAGTCGTGGCATTAAAACTCCAGAACAACACCATAGAAGAATTAGAGAATTAGCCAGAGTTGCCAAGCCAGGCGCAATTTGGTTCGTATTACCTAAACGACATGGTGAAGGGTTAGCAAAAAATACTGTTTTTATTGAACTAGCAATCAAAAAACACTATAAAGTGTATCACAAAGGACTAGTAAAAGCTGTCACAGAATTTAACCAATGAAACAACCAGACATAAAGATATCTAAAGATGATACAATTAACGACGCTTATCCTATCTTTAGGAATTCGTGTAGAAAAGTTAATGTATCCCAAATGCCTCACGCCAAGTTTAATTTGAAAATCGCTGGCAGCTATGTCTCAATATTACGCAGCATTGCAAAACATACAAAATCTAAGGGATTGGATTTCGGATGCGGCGTAGGACTTGGATTGATTCTAGCAAAACTGTTGAAAATAAATCTGGTCGGCCTAGATATCTTGGTAGAAGACAAAGATCGCCGTACTTATGTTCCACTACAAAACCAGCTCAAACGAGCAGGCTACAAAATAATTCTAAGAAACACCAGAGAATTTCCCTGGACAGAATTCAAAGATGATGAATTCAATTTCATTATTGCTCGATATTCATTTGGCAAAGATAACTCAGGGATACCCAGAGAATCAGATTGGCAAGAAAACAGGATTAGGGAACTATCTAGGATTGCAGCACCACGAGCAATTTGGGCCGTCGTACCTGGAAAACTTCGAGATCACAAAACATTTATGGAATTGGCAGCTCAAAAACATTTCAGAATTTTGCATGGCAAACATGTAAAATCTGCTATTGAGATGTAACACTAAATCCGAAAACTTCCGGCTTACGAGAATCCCAAACTATCTGAAGCTTCTCGCAATTCACAATGTCATCAGCTACAATCACAGCCTTCCCTAAGCTGCTCCAACGTTTAGCAGGTTTAATGAGTTCAGGATAACAATGTGCTATCAACTCAGTGCAACTGAATCGATCAGATTCTTCAAAATCAAAACCAAAATCATATGGGGCTCCAACAATGTTCATCGCTTTAGCAATCGCTTCTGATACTGAATTTAGACCGCCAGTAGTAAGACTTTTGTTAACCCGCAACACGCACATTTCATCGGTACGCATGAAATTAAGAATGTCTTCCTGTATAACTCCTTCACTAATGGCATGAACTACTTGATGAGATCCCACATACATACCAGCATGATTCCAATAGCCAGGGATAAACCACTTATCAATATATCCCTCGAATCTGCGTATGAGGATGTCTCCAGGCTGTAGTAACTCCTGTAATCTACGGTAATGCTCACCCTTGAGACGGTATCCACCGGCGTTCACCGTAAACCAAAAAGGACGCTTCCAGCCAGAACATTTGATGTCACCAATGAACTTGAAGACCTTACTTTGAATTTTGTATAAGATGCCCATAATGCTATACTTAGAACTAAACATTATGGTATCCTTTGTCGAATGTGCGTTAAGATCAACGTACGTCAAAACTGACGTATAAGATTTTTTAAGAAAAAAGCAGGAAATCCACTTGACAAGATCTAATACATGGTATAATCTATCTGAGTACAGTGGCATCAGCGAGAGCCACGATCAGAAACCGGAAGGAATTATGTTTTCACGAAATTCTATGACAATTCAGCCAATTACGTCACCCGCAAAGAGCCGCCATCAAGCGCGCCCTCAAGCGGTAGCCGTGATTGAGCGCAGACATCCGGCCACCGCAAATGGTGAAGGAGTCAATACGTCGTAGGGTTTGTCATAAAAGACTTAAAACCCTGCGACCCAAGGTCGTGGGGTTTTTTTTATGGATACGCAGAAAGAAAAAATCGAAGTTGTATGTTGC
>SDBT01004314.1_pt1 | contig 24198 bp, 25 predicted proteins | sample 2277101 | NCBI WGS metagenome assembly SDBT01 (sample SAMN10404973, study PRJNA504765) | marine sediment metagenome | isolation source: marine sediment core GS10_PC15, 103 cmbsf | place: Arctic Ocean: Southern Knipovich Ridge | collected 2010 | reverse complement strand
GGTCCTGGTGGTGGCATTCCTGGTGGTCCTGGTGGTGGCATTCCTGGTGGTCCTGGTGGTGGCATTCCTGGTGGTCCTGGTGGTGGCATTCCTGGTGGTCCTGGTGGTGGCATTCCTGGTGGTGGCATTGGCGTTCTAGCTACTACTCTTACCCCTGATGATATTGGTGGAGGAGTAATTGGCTTTGTTGGTTTAGGTGGATGTGATGGTGATAATTCCCCTTTTTTTGGCAACTCTAATGGTGGGAAATTATCAAATGAAGGTGGTTCTAATGGTGGCAGGCCTCTACCAGAGATTGGTTCTTGTGGCTTTACCTTAGGTTTTGGTTTTATTTCGCCTTCCCCCTTTATATCTTTTATCATATCAGCTATAGCAACCATCCCTTCTGCTATTGTTTTATTCTGCTCTTCTAATCTGTTCACCTTTTCAATCAAAGGAGCTACCTTATGGGATAATTCTGATTCTGTTTTTTCCTCTAGCTTCATTTCTTCTGCAGCTGAGCTAAATAGCTGCAGCATATTGTTCATTGATTTTGTTAGGGCTGCCATTGAATTTAACAGCTCTTTAGAAGAAGTATCTCCTGTTTTCTGTTGTAGTTCGGCTATTTGTTTTTTTAACTCTACTATCTCCTTGTAAGGCATTATTTCATAAGAATCTTCTTTAGCCATAACTATCAACCTCTTTTTTTATACTCTTAACTATGAATAATTGAATACTGAGAGTTTTCGTATATAAATGTTTCGAAAATAATTTTTAACTGAGAAAAAAAGATAATAAAAAAGAAAAATTACATACCCATTCCTGGGGGCATTCCACCTGGAGGCATTCCACCTGGAGGCATTTCAGGGCCTTTTCCTGAGCCAGTTCCTGCAATTACGTCGTCTATCCTTAATATCATCACTGCTACTTCTGCTGCTGAGCTTATTGCCTGTGTCTTTATCTTTAATGGCTCTATTACTCCAGCTTTCCATGCATCTACTGCTTTTCCTTTAAAGACGTCAATGCCTGCCCATTTATTGCCTTTGTCATGTTCTGCCTTAAGTTCTGTTAATATGTCTATAGGGTCAATGCCTGCGTTTTCTGCTAAGGTTCTTGGAATTATTTCTACTGAGTTTGCAAAAGCCTGTACAGCCAGTTGTTCTCTTCCTGATAAGCTGTCTGCGTATTTTCTTAGTTGCTTTGCAAGCTCTACTTCAGGAGCACCTGCACCTGCAACTACTTTTCCGTTTTTTAAAGAAGCTGCAACATCTCCGATAGCGTCTTCCATTGCCCGCTTTACTTCGTCAACTACATGCTCTGTTCCGCCTCTTACCAGCATTGTAACAGACTTTGGGTTCTTGCATTCCTTTACATAAGTCATCTCTTCGTCCCCCACTTTAACCTGCTCAACAACACCTGCATTACCTAAATCTGAAGCAGATAAATCATCTAGTTTAGTTACAACCTTTCCGCCAGTTGCTCTTGCTAAAGCTGACAAATCACTTTGTTTTGCACGCCTTATAGCATAGATTCCTTTTTTGGCTAGGAAATGCTGTGCCAGGTCATCAATACCTTTTTGGCAGACTACTACAGTTGCTCCGCTTGCTACAATCTTATCTACCTTATCTTTAAGCATCTTTTCTTCCTGGTCAATGAAAGCCTGCATCTGAGCAGGATCTGTAATCTGTATTTTTGCATCAATCTCTGTGCTTTTGATTTCAACAGCAGAATCTATCAATGCTATTTTTGCGTTTTTTACAAATCTTGGCATGCCTGCATGAACTCTTTCTTTGTCTAGAACAATTCCTTTTATCAATTCAGTCTCTTCTACTGAAGCTCCAACTTTCTTTTCTAGCTTAATCTGTTCACGGTCAATGATTATATTGCCATTTTCCTTTTCAATAATGGATTTAACAGCATCTACTGCTATTTCACTTAGTTTTTCTTTTGAACTTTCAGCGCCTTTTCCTGTCATAGCTGTCATTGCTATCTTTTTTAGTAATTCTGTATCATTTTCTGAGACAGGTTCAGCAATATTGTTAAGAATTTCCTGGGCTTTTGTTTCAGCTAATCTATAGCCTCTTGCTACAATAGTTGGATGAACTTCCTGGTCCAGCAAGGATTCTGCATTTTTTAATAGCTCTCCAGCAAAAACAACTGCTGTTGTAGTGCCATCACCAACTTCGTCTTCCTGTGTCTTAGCAACTTCAACAATCATCTTTGCAGAAGGATGCTCAATCTGCATCTCTTCTAAGATTGTAACTCCGTCATTTGTAACAGTAACATCTCCTAAAGAATCAACAATCATCTTGTCCATTCCTTTTGGACCTAATGTAGTTCTAACTGTTTCTGCAACTAATTTAGCTGCCATTATATTTGTTCTTTGTGCGTTTTTACCTGTAGCTCTTTGTGTGCCTTCAGGCAAAATAAATATCGGTTGTATATCTTGGGTCATATAGACCACCTCCAAGTTTTATTGAAATTAACAGAAAAGATGAATGAGCAGTTGTATATAAGGCTTTCGGTTTTGTGAGCTGTCAAGTCTTTATGACCTAAGTCTATTCTACAGCAAAGCTTTTATATTCTAATCCCCTAATATTTTAACATGGGTGATTTAAATGACTAAACTATGGTTCAAAGCAAAAAGTTTTGGATGGGGTTGGACACCTTGTTCAATAGAAGGATGGCTGGTTACAATCGGATTCGTCATTGGGTTAATAGCTATTTCATTTATGTTGAAAGAAGGTAATGTTATCCAGTATATGTCATGGCTTTTTACATTAATTGCTTTGTTAATCTTTATTGGGTATAAGAAAGGAGAAAGGCCACATTGGAGTTGGGGAAAGAAGAAGGATTAGGGGGTTTTGAATGGATTGGAATAAACTTTTAATTGTAAAAGGATTTAAATATATTGTTGATTTAATACATAAAATTGATAATACTTTTTTAAAAGGTTCTGTTAGGATTGTAGTAGTGATTGTTGTTTTATGGTATGTATTATATGTGTGGTTATGGGGGTTTTTTAGTGGATATTGGATGAAAAGTTTAATTACTCTTGGAGCATGGCTATTAATGGAGTTTATTAATTTAGTAGGGGGACATTCAGAACAATAATGAAACTCTGGTATAAAATCAAGGGCTGGTTTTTTACCTATAAAATCACTCAAACTCTTTCAGAAACTTAATCAGTTCTTTAAACAGCTTCTGTGTTAACTTCGGCTTCTTGCTTAAATACTTTCTTCAGTGGTACTATTGCTGCTGCTACTGCAATTATCAGATACCAATACCAGGCTAAGCTAAGTAATGGCTGCCATAACTTTGCTATCATCAAAATAAATGCAGCTGTGCTAAGCTTTACCAGCGACATATCATACCAGCGCATATTTTTTATTTTCGAATCAATCCAGCTAAATAAACTCATTTTTAATCACCTCAAAATCTTTTGATTTTGATGTCTCGGAAATCAAAGATTTCTGAGATCCTCAAAAAGCTTTGCTTTTTGTTGAGGTTGGAAATTTTATTTCCAAGACCTCGTTTAGATATTATTATTTGTTGTATTTTTATATTTTACTATTCAAACTCCTTCAGAAACTTAATCAATTCTTTGGCCTTTTCAAAGTCCATGAATTCTTTTTTGGTTATTGCTGGAATGTCTTTTGGTTTTTTCTTTTTGAAGATAACTAGTTTGTCTGCATCTACTAGTTTGGATAAAGAATCAAGTTCAGGCCTTGGTTTGTCTCCTACTCTGGTCAGTATTAATTCATTCTCTTTCTTTGCAATGATATCAAATGGAACCTTGTGGGCCTCTAATGCATCAAAGCCGAGAGAAGAGTATTTCTTAGAGATATCACCTTTAATGCCTTGTATCAGTTCTTTGCTGTGGTCAAAAATATTTATTTTATCAAAAACATTATGGCCGAATATTTTGTAGATTCTTAGAGCTTTATTAACACTAATTTCACTTTCTCCGGATTCATATTTCTGGACCATTCTTTTGCTAACGCCAACTTTACGGGCAATTTCATTTAGGGAAATGCCTTCTTTTTCTCTTATCTCTTTTAGTTTATCACCAATAATCTGTGCTTTAATACCAGAATGATCTCTTTTGACAAAAGGGAATTTGTTTTCAATGGAATTTTTGAATGTGTTAAAGTTTAGAGTGTAGATTCCAAAGCGGGAATAGACAATATTATCCCGTAGTTTATCACCGGCTTTTTCTGAGATTATTAAAGGACTTCCTGCAATATAAGAACTTATTCTGTTCATCTCTCCTGCATATTGTTCGCTAACTGCATTAGCGTCTTCTAGAACCTTAATAAGTAAAATAACTTTTTCCTTTCTGGCCAAAATATCGAAAGCAGTCCTTGTCAATGACTTTATTGTAAAGCCTTTTTTCAATAGGTAAATACAAACCTGTTCAAGTAAGGATTGTTTCATATTTACAGAATAATTTATTCTTTTTAATAAATGTTTCCCTAATTACTTTTTGAGTAATCTAAGAATTATCTCTTTGTATCTATCTTTGTTCTTAATGCAATCTGCCTTTATTTTTGAGAAATATTCTTTTATTGTTTCTTCTGTTTCATTTACCAGCTTGATACCTTCTTTTAAAGGTGTACCTCTCCTATGGAAATGGCAGTGTTTTTCATCTGGATCATCATACTCTACTTTATTGGTCTTTTCATCAACCCAGAAGGGATAGATCTTACAATGTAATGGCCTATCATCACCTAATATGCAGCCTTCACCAGGCTTAAGAAAAAAACAATTGCCATCTTCTTTTTCTTTTAGATGTAATCTGAACATCTTGTTGTTTACTTTAGTCATGCTTGATTCCCACCAGTCTTCGCAGCCTTCTATATCATCCTCGTACCATTCTTCTGGCTCTGCAAATTCCTCCAGCTTAAACCCCAATGACTGGATTTTTTCTATATCTGGTATTGTTAAAGAAACTCCAAGAGTGCAGCAGCTTTTCTGGATTTCTTTGCATTTTAGGCATGTATGCCAAGATGTTTTTTTATTCATATCTTCCTTGCTTTTTACGAAGTTATTTAAATAGTTTATCATAAATATTAAATACTACTAAGCCTTAATCAATAAAAATGATTATTACAATATCTGGTATAGCGGGATCGGGTAAATCGACAGTTGCAAAGCTGTTGGCAAAAAAATTACACTACAAACATTATTCTATTGGGGATTTTATGAGAGAGATAGCAAAAGAAAGGGGGTTAGGTCTTCTTGAACTAAGCAGATTAGCTGAGAAAGACAGAAGTGTAGATGAAGAGCTTGATAAAAGACAGATAGAATTAGGTAAGAAAGAGGATAACTTTGTAATTGACTCAAGATTAGGGTTTCATTTTATACCGAAGTCGAAAAAGATATTTCTAGATGTTGATATGGCTGAAGCATCAAAAAGAATTTTCAAAGAAAGAAGAGAGCACGAACAGTATAAGGATATCCAGGATTCCATAGAAAAGATAAAAACAAGGATAGGGTCAGAGGATAAGAGGTATAAGGGGTATTATGATATTGATTATAAGGATAAAAGTAATTATGATATTATAGTGGATACTACGAAGACAAAGCCAGAAGAGGTTGTTGAGAAGATTGTTGAAGCAGTAAAACAGATAAATTTATAAATAATCTATATATTCCAGATGTTATTATTTCTCCCAAATTTTAATTTGAGGTAGAAGTACACGGAAAAAGCTAACTCTTTTTCCTAGTAATAAATTATTTCATAATTCATATACCAAAGAAAATGGCACAAATAAAAGAAAAAGACTTTATCGAGCTTGAATATACCGGGAAGATAAAAGAAGATAATTTTATATTCGATACAACCGACGAGAAGATAGCTAAAGATAATGATCTATTTAATGAAAAGGCAGAATATTCTCCGATAATTATCTGTGTAGGTCAGGGACAGGTAATTAAGGGGCTGGATAAAGCTTTGGTAGGAAAAGAAACAGGAAAACCATGTACAGTAGAGATTCCTTCTGAAGAGGCTTATGGAAAGAAGGATGCCAAATTAATACAGTTAATATCAACATCAAAATTCAAAAAACAGGATATTCAGCCAATGCCTGGTTTGCAGGTTAATATTGATGGTATGATGGGTCTGATTAAAACAGTATCTGGAGGAAGAACATTGGTTGACTTTAACCATCCTCTAGCAGGTAAAGACCTTGTTTATGATATTAAAGTAAAAAGAATTGTAGATGATGACAAAGAAAAGATAGATTCTATATTAAAAATTAATCTTGGTATTAAAGATTTAGACGTTAAAGTAGAAAATAAAAAAGCAACAATAAGTATGAAAGATGAACTACCCAAAGAATTACAAGAACCCATAAAAAAGAAGATAAAGGAATTACTACCAGGTATAGAGGAAATTACCATTAAAAAATCTGAGAAAAATGCTACGAATACCTCTGGAAAACAAGAAAATTTAAATATAAGTGAAGCTAATACAAAAACAAAAGGTGGGGAAAGTGGAAACATTCATTAAGGAAGCAACAGACCTTGCAAATAATCAATTTTCTGAATCTCAAAGTAATACTGATATGGCTAATAAGCCATTTCCAGAACCTCAAGGTAATAATTCAACACAAAATAATGTTGATGCTGAGTTAGAGGCTTTCTTGGAAAAACAAAAAGCCACTATTAAGGTTATTGGAACAGGAGGTGGAGGGAATAATACTATTAATAGGATATCTGAGATAGGGATAAAAGGCGCTGAAACAATAGCAATTAACACAGATGCCCAGGATCTGCTTTATACTACTGCTGATAAGAAAATCCTGATTGGAAGGGACGTAACTAAGGGTTTAGGAGCGGGAAGTAATCCAAAAATAGGTGAAGAGGCAGCTAAAGAACAGGAAGGAGAGATAAAAAAGGCCTTAGAAAATTCTGATATGGTATTTATAACATGCGGCTTAGGTGGTGGTACTGGAACAGGATCTGCACCAGTAATAGCAGAGATTGCAAGAAAAGTAGGTTCATTAACTGTTGGCATTGTTACTTTGCCGTTTGCTATGGAAGGCCAGACAAGATATGAAAATGCGGTTATGGGTTTAGAAAAACTAGAGCAGATTGTTGATACTTTAATTGTCATACCTAATGATAAGTTATTAGAGTTAGCTCCTGATTTGCCGTTACATACTGCATTTAAGGTTGCAGATGAGATATTAACTAACGCGGTTAAGGGGATTGCAGAATTAGTAACAAAAGCTGGCCTTGTTAATCTTGATTTTGCAGATATAAGGTCTGTTATGAAAGGGGGAGGTGTAGCGCTAATTGGCGTAGGTGAGTCTGATTCTGAGAACAGGGCAGTAGAGGCAGTTGAAAAGGCAATTAGCAATCCTCTGCTTGATGTCGATATCACAGGAGCAAATGGCGCATTGATAAATGTAGCTGGCGGAGAGGATATGACATTAGATGAAGCAAGAAAGGTAGTTGAAACAATATCAGAAAGATTAAACGAGAATGCAAGAATAATATGGGGGGCCCAGATATATAAGGATCTGCAAAAAACAATAAGAACAATGTTAATTGTAACAGGTGTTAAATCATCCCAGATATTTGGCGGAGAGATAAAGATAGCAGACAAAAAGAAAAAGGAAATCGAGAGGGAGTTAGGAATAGATTTTATTGATTAAAATGGATTTTAATTCTATATGGCTTAAATGCAAAAGATTTATTAATGAGTGTATAAGGGTATTAAGGATAACGAAAAAACCAGACAAGACAGAATTCGTAACAATAGTCAAGGTATCTGGTTTAGGCATTTTGATTATAGGGTTACTAGGATTTATTATACAAATGATAAAGGTGTTATTTTTTCCATGACTGAAGACAATACAGAAAACGAGGTAATATATGCCCTGAGAGTTACAGCAAATAGGGAAGACCAGGTTATGGATTTTGTTAGTTCTAATGCCAAAAGAAAAAAATTAGAGATATATTCTGTAACAAGGCCGCATGGTATGAGGGGTTATATATTCTTAGAGTCTGGCTCCAGAACAGATGCAGAGCAGGCAGCATTTAATGTTCCATATGCAAGAGGTGTTTTGCCAAAAACAGTTGACTACAAAGAGATAGAGCATATGCTGGAGCATGTAAAGAAGGAAGTAAATATACAGAAGAAGGATATTGTTGAGATTATTTCTGGTCCTTTTAAAAGAGAGAATGCAAAGGTAACAAGGATTGACAAACAAAAAGAAGATGTTGTTGTAGAGTTATTGGAAGCGGCTGTTCCCATCCCAATAACACTAAGGATGGATGCTGTTAAAGTGATTAGAAGAGATAAAGAAGAGGAAGATAAAGAAGAGTAATATTTATAAAGAGTTATCTAATTCTAATCTCATAAAAAAATGCCAAAAGAAACTGTTGAAGTCATGGTTGAAGGTGGGAAGGCAACTGCTGCCCCTCCATTAGGGCCAGCTTTAGGTCCGATGGGAGTTAATATTGGTGAAGTTGTTTCTACTATTAATGATAAAACAAAGGCTTTTGCAGGAATGAAGGTTCCTGTCAAAGTCATAATAGATAAAGATACAAAAGAGTTTGATATTGAAGTTGGAACACCACCAACATCACAGTTAATAAAAAAAGAAGTGGGCATAGAAAAAGGCTCGGGTAATGCACTAGAGGATAAAGTAGCTGATATTCTTATAGAGCAGATCATTAAGATAGCAAAGATGAAGGAATCTGCATTACTTGGAAAAACATTAAAAGAAAAGGTTAAAGAGATTGTTGGAACGTGTAATTCAATGGGTATATTGGTTGAAGGAAAGCCAGCAGTAGATTCTATTAAAGACATTAATGAAGGAAAGTTTGATGAAGAGATAAGAACAGAAAAAACAGAGCTTACAGCAGAAGAGAAAGCAAAATTAGAAGAGGAAAAGAAAAAGCTAGCTGAAGAGATGGAAGCCAGAAGAGCAGAACTTGAAGCTAAAGCAAAAGAGATTATTGCTGCGATGGCTGGCAAGGAAAGAGGGGATATTAAGCATAAATTAAAAGAAGAGGGTATACCTGATAAACTGATTAAGGAGTTGCTGCCAGTTGAAGGTGTTGCAGCTGCAGGTGAAGCACCAGCTGAAGGGGAAGCACCGGCAGAAGGGGCACCAGCAGCAGAAGGGGCTGCGCCAGCTGAGGGAGCACCAGCAGCAGAAGGGGCTAAAGAAGATCCTAAAGAAAAGAAGAAGTAATCAGTTTAATTGATCTGTTCTTTTATATTCTATTTTTAATTTGTTCAACAAGTCAATAATTCTTTGTTTTTCTTTTCCCAAGCCTTTCCAATCTAATAATATAAAATCAATTTTTTCTTTTGTTTTATTTATTGCCTGTTGAATCATTTCTTCATCTAGGTTATGTAATTGGTATTTAGGGCAGGTATGGCCAATTGCAATATCTGAATTTAATTGAAATTTATTTAAGGTAGCAAGGTAATGTGTGCCTCCAATTGCAAAAGCAATTTTGTAATTGTTTATTTTGTTGTTATTTAATTTTTTTAAGAATTCAAAGATAACTTTTGCAATAATCTCTCCAGCTTGTTTATTCTGCCATTGTTCTTCATTGCTTCCGATTTCAATAAAAAAGCAGGGCTTTTCCAAGTAAGGGCCATGATGGGTGCATTCCATTGTAACTTCTAATTCTTCCAGATTATTTGTTTTATTTAACAATAAAAAAATCTCTTTTAAGCAAGTAGCAGGTGCAATGCATAATTTTCCATCTTCACCGCCAGCTTCTGCTTTGCCCCAGTTTCCTGGGGAGTGGCAGCTTAAGGAGTGTATTTCTTTAGCTGATTGGTGTTTTGTTGCAAAGATAAAAAGGTCTGCTTCTATTTCCTTATCAATGTGCTCATTGAATATTGATTTTTTTTCTAGTTCGTAAAGTTCTGCATTTAATTCTTTTAAATTATACTTACTTAAACATTGGGCTATATTCATTCCTGCCTGGTCTTTTTTGCTTACTATTACAGCAGTTTTCATATTTTTTAAGATTTATTGGGTAGTATAAAAATATTCCTCCTAAGATAGTAGTTAAATCAAAAGTTTTATATAGTCTATACTTACTCTGTGGTATGAAATAAGGGTGGTATAATGGCTAAAAAGAATAGAGGTTATGAAAAAAAACAAGCTGCTTCTAAAGATGTTTCTAAAAAAGATTATAAGAATGTTAGACCAGAAGGAATATCTGGTGAACTTCCGTCTACGCAACCAAAGGTTCCTGGGCTTGGGCAATTACCTAAGCTTACAAAAGAGCAGGAAGTAAAGTTAAAAGAGATTAAAGTAAAATTAGATAAATTTCAAAAGAAGATAACTGAAAAATTTGACAAGTATATTATGGGGGTAGCTTTGATGCCTCCTCCAAAGCCAAAGGAAGGAGAGAAGATAGACAAAGACAGAATAAATGTGCTAGTTCTTATTGATGATTCTGACAGCAAAAAGATGGCTAAGTTTGAATTAAAGAAAAAGCTGCTAGCGATAATGGACAAGATGGCTCAGGAGATTGACAAGAATATATATCCTGATGTTCTGTTGATAAGTGAGCTATGGCAGAATTGTTATGATGCTAAGTATGAGATATTACAGCTGATTGCATTGTCTGCTCCAATTTATGATAATGGAATGTTGAATGCTATTAAGATAGCTGAAATCCATAAAAACATGGTTTTAAAGAAATTTGAGAAGTACATTGTGAGTTATGTTTTAGCTGGTTCTTTGATTCAGGGCAGAGCAACTAAGACATCTGATATAGATGTCTGGATTGTTATTGATGATACAGATGTCAAAAAGATGACAAGGGCTGAACTTAAGGATAAGCTAAGAGCAATAATCATCGGCATGGGTATTGAAGCTGGTGAGATGACTGGGATTAAGAATAAACTGAATATCCAAGTTTATATTTTGACTGATTTCTGGGATAGTTTAAAAGAGGCTAATCCAATTATATTCACGTTGCTTAGGGATGGTGTTCCCTTTTATGACAGGGGCATATTTATGCCATGGAAACAGCTGCTTAAGATGGGCAAGATAAAACCTAGTCCAGAAGCAATTGATATGTTTATGGCATCGGGTGAGCAGATGCTGAAAAGGGTAAGGAGTGAGTTAAAGAATATTGGAATGGAGGATATTTATTATGCTATTTTAACTCCATCACAAGCTGCTTTAATGCTGCATGGTGTTCCGCCTCCTGCTCCAAAAGAGACTGCTGAGCTAATGAGGGAGATCTTTGTCAAGAAGGAGAGATTATTAGAGGACAAATATGTTGATATTTTAGAGAATGTTATAAAGAACAGAAAGGATATTGAGCATGGATTGAAAAAAGAAACATCAGGAAAGGAGATAGATGTAATGCTTGCTGATTCTGAAAAATATCTGAAAAGGATAAACAGGTTATTTACGCAGATAGAAAAGATAAAAGAAGAAAAAGACATGATTAATGTTTATGATACAATTGTTACAATAATAAGGGATGTTTTAAGAATGGAGGGTATAGAAAAGGTTGCAGATGAAGAAGTTGTAAAGCTATTTGAGGATGAATTAATTTCAGAAGGAAAGATTCCTGCCAAATACTTAAGGATTCTGAATGAGGTAATAAAAGCCAAGAAGGATTATGATGAGAAAAAACTGACTAAGCCTGAGGTTGACAAGGTTAAAAAAGATTCAAGTATGTTTATTAAGTTTTTAGTTGAGTACATGCAAAGAAAAAGAGGGAGAGAGCTTGAAAGGGCGAAGATAAGAGTTAAGCATGGCAATAGATATGGGGAAGTGTTATTATTTGGGGATGTGGCATTTATTATACATGATATTGACAAGGAAGAGAAAGAGATAAGCACGGCAAAGATAAACAAAGATGGTGGTTTAGGTAATGTAAGCAGAAGTTCGTTGGAAGCTATGGAAAAGGTTTTAGCGAAAGTTGAGATACCCCCAAAAGTGTTTATCAAGGAGAAGATATTTGAGAATCTGAAAGAGATTTTTGGGAAGGATGTTGAGGTTCTGGTTAATTATTGAAGATAATCAAATAAACAGAAACATTTTAGAAACAAAGTTTCTAAACCTTTACGTTTCTCGCTTCGTTCAACGGAAAACAAGGTTTTCCTATCTTAACCAAAGATTAAGAGCCTGTATAATTCGGTAATTAGTTGACAATTCGGAAATTGGTTTACAGATTTTAATATGGAACTGTATTTGATTTGTTGTCAATAAGGAGCATAGTTAAGCTTAATACTAAAATATCTCTTTCGTCAATCTAAAAAAGTAAAGTGTAAACTAATTATCAAATTGAACAAAGATTAAGAGAACCGAGGTTGGTGCGTAATTCTTAAATAACACTATCCATAAGATACATGTTAGGGGGTGGAAAACCCATCATAGAAATCTTGTTACTAGTTTACTTGGATTAAAGCATAATATTAAAACCCTCTTAAGAGCTAAAGCTCTTAGTCTATTAAGTTATTTTCGCACCAACCTCGAACTAAGCAGAAGTGATTACTTCTTTACTTCTGTTTGAATCAAATAAGAACCGGGCACTTTCTTCTTAAATCTGGTTAAAGCTTTTTTTGCCAGCTCAAGTTGTTGTTTATTTACAGAAACACTAACAACCTTCTGGCCTTTCTTTATTATTGCAGCAGAGCCTACTGGCTTGCCAAAGGATTTCTGCATTCCTGTAGAGAATCTGTCTGCACCAGCACCAGCTGCCAGGGGATTCTCCCTGAGTATATGATGAGGATACGGCCTTAATTGCATAAAATATCCGCCAGTACCAAGTGTAAGTTCTAATACCCTGTTAGCTGTTTGTCTTGCACTTTCTAAAGCATTATCCCTTATCTGCAACTCCTGTTTAGAAACAAGATGTAAAGAATAAGGAAATTTCTTTTTAAGATTCCCTGTCTTAAACCTTACAACCTTAACATTAGGTGTTGTTTTAATAAAGGATTTCTTCTTGTATTTTGAAATCCTGGTATATGGTCTTTTTAAAATCCTATATGCACTAAATTTTCTTAGTTTTACCATTTTATCTGAAGATTAAGAGGCTGTTTTTAAACTTTTCGGAATTAGAAATTCCGAATGGTTTAGAGATCTAAAATCCATTCTAATTACTCCTATCAACAACTTTCATTTTGGAATACAAAGTTCTGTCTGATAGAACTAGTTTATTCGCTTTTTTCTTCTGTTTTTGGTTCTTCTGCTGGTGCTTCTGCTGCAGAATCTGCTGAACCTGCTGCAACATTAACTGCTTTTGGACCCCTGTCCCCTTGCTCTACATCAAATGTAACAGGATCGTTTTCATGTAAAGTGGTACCTTCCTTCAGTCCTGTTTGATGCACAAAATACTCTTTTCCATCTTCTCCAGCTACAAATCCAAATCCCTTCATCTCATTAAAAAATTTTACTGTTCCTTTCATTTTTCCTCCATACTAATCATGGTATTCATCTTTAAGTTTCAATTGGCAAGCATCGCAGTAATTCTTTTTTGATTCGCTTTTATGAACAACATATCTTTTTCTGCATCTCCTGCAAAACTTGACAATTTTGTAATCTACCATTAACAGTAGAAAATTACAATCCTTTTTAAATGCTTCTATTTATTTGAGCCTAAGTTCCTTATTTCCTCTCATCCACAATTACCTTGGTAGGACAAACACTAACACACTTGCCGCACATAGTACATTTAGAATAATCTATCTCAGCTAAATTATTCTTAACATGGATCGCATCAGCAGGACAACTTTTTTCACATAGCTTATAAGCAGTACACCCAACCTTACAAAACCTGGTAACAATCCTTCCAGTATCCTTAGAATTACATAAAACATGCACTTTCTTATCTTTCGGAACTAGCTTAAAAAGATTTTTTGGACATTCTTTTACACAAGCAGCACACGCAGTACATTTTTCCTTGTCAACAACAGGCAATCCATTTGAGCCCATTGACAAAGCATTAAACTCACAAACATTTACACAATCACCAAAACCAATACATCCATAACTGCATGCTTTCGGGCCTTTAGAAAGAAGCGAAGCTGCCTTACACGTCTTAACACCTTTATATGAATACTTTGTTTTTGCTTCTTCCTTACCACCTGCACATTTTAACTGAGCAACCAACTCAACCTTCTTCTCTCCTACCTCTCTCTCAACAATCTTAGCAACCTTCTCTGCAACCTCCTCCTGCCCAGGAACACATAAATCAACTGGCACATCTTTATTTGTTGCAACAGCCTCTGCATATGCCTTGCAACTAGCATAACCGCATGCCCCACAATTTGTTCCGGGCAATACGTTTAGTACTTCATCAACTCTTGGGTCTTTTTTAACCTTAAACTTCTTTGAAGCTACTGCTAAACCTACTGCAAAGATTAAGGCCAATAAACCCATTGCTAAAATAGCTTCTAATAACATTTATATCACTTTTTTGTCATATATTTAGTTGTGTGCCCCTGACTTTGAATGTCGGGGCGAATTAAATGCCGTAGGCATTTATGGCGTCTTTCTGGACACTTAATTTAGTTGTACAATTGTGGGGAGGATAAAATGATTAGCATCAGCTAATCATTCCGCTAAAGCCCATAAACGCCAAAGCAAGCAGACCTGCAACAATCAAGGCAATTGGAACTCCTTTTAATGATTCAGGTACAGGTGCAAACTCAAGCTTCTCTCTTATGCCTGACATTATCAATAAAGCAAGTGTAAAGCCTGCACCAGCACCAAATGAAAAAACTAAAGCCTCAATAAAACTATAACCTAAAACAAAATTAAGCAAAGCAAGTCCTAAAATAGCACAGTTTGTAGTGATTAAAGGAAGATAAATCCCAAAAGCCTTAAACAACACCTGATTGTACTTTTTCATGTACATTTCTATTAATTGTACTAAAGTTGCAATAACCAAAATAAAAGATGCATACTGTAAAAATGGCAGCCCAAACTTATCCAGAATAAATGTCTGGATCAGCCATGTAACTGTTCCTGCAATAACCATAACAAATGTAACTGCAATTCCCATCCAAAAAGCAGGTTTGGTTTTTTTCGAGACTCCTAAAAAAGGGCATATTCCTAAAAATCTGTAAAATATAAAATTATTAACAATTGCTGCTCCAAAAAATATCATAAATAATTCTTTAATCATCTTTATTTACCCCATGATGTGCTATACATGTTGATTTTGCTCTTTTTTTAGTAATAAAATTCATCAAAGCTATCAACAATCCTAATGTGATAAATGCCCCTGCCGGAAGTCTCATTAACACCATTGGACTAAAGCTGCCCCATGTTAGGTTATAACCAAATACCGAGCCAAAGCCAAGCAACTCCCTTACAGAACCTAAGATGATTAAGCCAATTGTAAATCCAACACCAGAGCCAAAGGCATCTGATAACGATCTATGTAATGGGTACTTAGAAGCAAATGCCTCCATTCTACCCATAATGATACAATTAACAACAATCAAAGGTACATAGATGCCTAAAATCTTATGGATAGGGGGGATTGTTGCTGCTAAGATGTAATCTGCAATTGTAACAAACGTTGCAATTATCACAATAAAAACAGGAATCCTTACTTTGTTTGGAACTATTTTTCTTATTAAACTAACAACCAAAGCAGATCCTAATAAAACAAATAATGTTGCTAAACCCATAACAAAACCATTTATAGCCATGTTTGTGACTGCTAGAGTTGGACACATACCTAAAACTAACCTGAATATTGGGTTTTGCTCCCATATACCTTTCCAAAAGTCTTTAAGTGCTTGCATTTTCAATTGTTTCGTTCTCTAAAGATTTATTGATAACTAGCAATTCCTCTACTGGTTCTTCTGCTAATTCATTTTTAGGTTCTTCTTCTGCTTCTACTTCCCCTATTTCTTCTAATTCTTCTTCCCCTGATTCCTCTTCTATTTTTTCTGATTCTTCCCCTATAATATATTCTGAAATCCTATCTACATTTAATGTTATTATGTCTATAACAGCTGTTGAGGATATTGTTGCACCAGTTATAGCATCTATCTCATTTGCCTGCAGCATTATAGACTTATCAAAAAATTGGCTTAGGAATTCATCTTCTGTAACCCTTTCTCCAAGACCCGGTGTTTCAAGATGCTCTAAAATCTTTATTCCAGTTATCTTTTTTGAATCAATGCCTATACCAACCAATATCCTTATCACACCATTAAAACCAAGTCCATCCATTAATAACACCATGCCTATCTTTTTATTATCTTCATCATAAGCATCAAATATCTTCCTTATTCCCTCTCTTTCTTCTGAAATTATTTCCTTTAACTCATTATTCTCTTCAAATCTATCAGCAATTGGCACAACTTCCTTTAGAGAATTTCTTAATTCCTCTGATTTTTTTTCTTTGATTATTGGTTCGGTCTTTTCATAAACTATGGATAGAGATACAGCTGAAAGTAATGAAACAATTACTAAAACTAATACCATCTTTGTTGATTCATTCATTTTTTTCTTTTAAAGCCAAAAGGTTTTAGTTTAGTAAACCTATCAATTAATGGTACAACAGAGTTCATCAATAAAATAGAGTACATGACCCCTTCTGCCAAGCCAGAGTAAAGCCTTATGATTATTGTTAAAAAGCCTAACCCGATTCCAAAAATTAGTTTTCCATTCTTTGTTATAGGCGAAGTTACATAATCAGTTGCCATGAAAAATGCCCCTATCAATAACCCCCCTGCTAATATATGGAATAAAGGATCCTGCCCAAAAAGCAGAGCAAAAACAAACACAGTTCCAACATATGTAACAGGAATACGCCAATCAATTATCTTTTTATAGAACAAAAAAGCTGCTCCTATTAATAAAACCAAAGCAGAAGTTTCTCCAATAGTGCCTCCAATATTTCCAATAAATAATTGTGCATAGCCAGTTTTAATCCCCTCTAATTTTAACATTCCTAATGGAGTTGCTCCTGTAACACCATCAGGCAGTATCCATCTTGTCATTAATGCAGGCCACGAAGCTACTAAAAAAGCCCTTCCAGCTAACGAAGGATTAAATATATTATGGCCTAAGCCACCAAAAGCATGCTTTGCTATTGCTATTGCAAATGCCGCACCTAAGATAGGAATCCACCATGGCACTAAAGGTGATAAAACCAAAGCAAGCAACAAACCAGTTAAAACTGCAGAGCCATCTTTAATTGTAATTGCTTTTTTAGTCAGCTTCTGGATTATTAACTCTGTCAAAACAGCAGATAGTACGGATAAAACAATTATCAATAATGCCCCCCTTCCAAAAAGATATATCCCTGTTATAGAAACAGGCAGCAACGCAAATATAACATACCACATTATCCTGTTTACATTATCCTTATCCTTAACATGAGGATTTGCTGACACTGTTAATTGATTTTCTTGTTCCATTTTGTTTTATTCATTTTTTTCAATATTATTTCTTCTTCCTCTTCACCAATTCATTTTTAGCATATTTTATCCAATGGACTAATGGAATCTTGCTTGGACAGACATAACTACACACCCCACATTCATAACAATCCAAAGCAAAATACTCAGAACATTTGTCAAGATCATCCTTTTTTGAATATTGATAAATCATAGTTGGCATCAAACTCATAGGGCATTTATCAACACACCTTCCACATCTTATACAATCCCTCTCTTCCTCCTCAATTACCTCTTCTTTCTGGACAAGTATTCCGGAAGAGCCCTTTATTATAGGAATCTTATCTGTATATTGTGCAATCCCCATCATTGGACCGCCAGAAATAACCTTCCCAATAGCACCATCATAACCTTTACAATAATCAACCAGCTCCTTAACAGGCACCCCAATCTTTACCAGTAAATTCTTAGGCTCTTTAACAGCACCTGCTATTGTAATAACTCTTTCAATCAATGGCTTTCCTTCATATACAGCATCATAAATTGCTTTTGCAGTCTGAACATTCTGCACCACTACCCCAATATCCATTGGTAAGCCGCCGGCATTAGGCACTTCCCTAAGTGTTATTGTATGAATCAGGTTCTTTTCTGCACCTTGTGGATATATTGTCTTTAACCTCACAACTTTTATTTTATCCTTCAGCTTCATATCAAGTAGTTTCTCTTCAAACAATGCAATTGCATTCTCCTTGTTGTCCTCTATTCCAATATAGCAATTTTCAGCTTCAAGAATCCTGATTATTATCTGAAAACCCTTTATTATCTGCTCTGTCTTTTCAAGCATGATTCTATGATCACAGGTAAGATAAGGCTCGCACTCAGCACCATTAAGAACAAGTGTATCTATCTTCTTTTCTGCAGGAGGAGATAATTTAACATGAGTTGGAAAAGCAGCCCCTCCTAAACCAACAATGCCTGCTTCCTTTATTATATTCTTTAATTCGTCCTTTGTCAGCTTCTCAATATTATCCCTTCTCTTCACAGACTCATCCCATTCTATCTTTCCATCTGATTCAATAACAACAGCATTACACTCACCCAAAACAGGATGGAGAGCCTTCCCTATCATAATAACCTTGCCGGAAATAGAAGCATGTATTGGCGCAGAAACAAAAGCTTTTGATTCTGCAATCTTCTGCCCAACCTTGACAGAATCACCAACATTAACTATAGCTTCGCATATAGCTCCAGTGTGTTGCTGCAATGGCAGCACAACTCTTTTAGGCAGTGGAGCTACTTCTATATTGTTTTTCCTTGTTATCTTATCATACCTAGGATAAATCCCCCCTATAAAAGAGCGCATAAGAATAGTTCTCTAATATTGGTATATAAAGCTTTTTATATTAGTTTATTTCCCGGTTTATTATGAAAAAAATATCTAGTTTATTGCTGATTTCTCTTCTGATAACAGCCTGCACTGCATCAATAAACAAAACAGAGCAAACAAAGGAATCAATGGGAACCTTTGTCACAATAACTGCCCATCATGAAGACCAAGAAAAAGCAAATCGAGCAATCCAAGCAGCATTCAAAGAGATGGAAAGGATTGAAAATCTATTAAGCAGCTATAAAAATGATTCTGAGGTTTATACTCTAAACCAAAATGGAGAAATAGATGAAGCAAGCAATGAACTAATATATGTCTTGAGCAAATCATTAAAATTTGGAGATTTATCAGAAGGTGCTTTTGACATTACAGTACAACCTATTCTGGATTTATACCAATATACCTTTACAGAGCTTAAAAGACCGCCAACAGATGATGAAATAAAACAAACAAAAAGATTAGTAGGCTATGAAAATATATACATAAAAAACAAACACATTGAATTCACACAAAAAGGTATGAAAATCACATTAGGAGGAATCGCAAAAGGCTATATAATTGATAAAGCAATTGAAAAGTTAAAAAGCAAAGGAATAAAACATGCTCTAGTAAATGCCGGCGGAGACATGAGAGCAATTGGCAACAAAGGAAATCAAGATTGGAGCATTGCTTTGGAAAATCCAAGAAACAAAAGAGAGCATATAACTATAATAAATATAAACAATTCAGCTGTATGCACATCAGGTGATTATGAAAGATATTTTGATGATGAAAAGAAATTCCACCATATTGTTGATCCTAGAACAGGCTATTCTGCAACTGAACTAATCTCTGTAACAATAATCACAAAAAAAGCAATTGACTGTGATGCTTTAGCTACCTCTGTTTTTGTTCTAGGAAAAGAAGATGGTCTAAGCCTTATCAAAAGATTGAAGAATGTTGAAGGGTTGCTCATAACAAAAGATAGAGAGATTGTAAAAAGCACCAACTTTAACTAATCCTTCCTTTCATCCAAAGGAAGATAACCATTCTCTTTAGCTACGCTTTTGTAAGCCGGCCTTATAATTCGCTTTGAACTGATAAATTCCTCTAACCTATGTGCACTCCAGCCCGCAATCCTCGCCATTGCAAATAAAGGAGTATACAATTCTCTTGGAATATTTAAGCACTCGCAAATAAAACCAGAGTAGAAATCAACATTTGCAGAAAGTATCTTAGATTTCCCTTTAAATTCGCTAAAAACCGTTGGAACTAATCTTTCCATTGTTTCATACAGTTCAAATTCGTCCAATTTATCTTTTTCTTTAGCTAGTTCTCTTGCTTTTTCTTTCAAAAGCACAGCCCTTGGGTCTGATAAAGTATACACTGGATGGCCAAATCCATAGATCTTGCCTGATTTGTTAAAAGCTTCTTTCTTCAATATCTTAAGAAGATAATCAGATATTTCTTTTTCATCTTTCCAATCCTTGACATTCTCCTTTAAGTCTTCCATCATCTCATTAACCATTATATTTGCGCCGCCATGCAATGGCCCTTTAAGAGAAGCTAAAGAAGCAGCTATTGCAGAATAAGTATCTGTTTCTGATGAGCTTACAACATGCATTGTAAACGAAGAATTATTTCCCCCGCCATGCTCAGCATGAAGAACAAGCACCAGGTCAAGCAAGCCTGCTTCAAGAGATGTATATTTCTTATTTCCTTTCAGCATATATAGAAAATTCTCTGCAGTATGATATTTCTTTTTAGGATGCCTTATCACAAGATGCTTATGTTCATATATATACCTCTTGGCCTGGTATGAATAGGCTATTATTGTAGGAAATTTAGCAATAAGCTCCATACTTTGTTTCAAAAGATTCGAAGTAGAAGTATCATCAGGCTTATCATCAAATGTATACAATGCAAGAACACACCTTGCAAGCATATTCATAATATCCTTGCCCTTTAATTTAAGTATCATATCCTCAGTAAAATTTTCAGGAAGGTCTCTTAATTCAGCAAGATGAGAAGAAAAAAGCTCTAATTCTTTTTTTGTTGGAAGCTTGCCAAACAGCAACAAAAAGGCAGTCTCATCATATCCCGGCCTTTTACATTTCTCAAAGTCATCCACAAGCTTCTTTATGTTTATTCCCCTGTATAATAATTTCCCTTGTGCAGGAACGATTTTACCATCAACAGCCTCATAACCCAGAACTTCTCCAATGTTTGTAAGCCCGACTAATACCCCTGTATGATCCTTATTACGCAAGCCGCGTTTTACATGGTGATGATTATATAATTCTTCATCAATTGTGCTTGATTTCTCTGCCAGTTTTGATAGTTCTTTCAAAAATGTTTCTTCCATTTTAACTCAACTTATTAATAATGGCATCCGCCATCTCTTTTGTTCCAACAGCACTAGGATCATCTCTGCTTGGCTTTAAATCATAAGTAACATACTTTCCTTCTTTTATAACAGCAGCAACTGCCCTCTCTAATTTATCTGCAGCTTCATTCTCATTTATATGCCTTAACATCATTACTGCGCTTAAAATCAAGGCTGTTGGATTTACCTTGTTCATTCCTTTGTATTTTGGTGTAGAACCATGGGTTGCTTCAAAAACAGCATATTTCTCTCCAATATTAGCGCCAGGTGCAACCCCCAAGCCACCAACTAAGCCAGCGCACAAGTCAGAGATAATATCTCCATATAAATTAGGAAGAACCAAAACATTATAAATTTGTGGTTTTTGAACAAGCTGCATACACATATTATCTATTAACTTATGTTCAGACTCAATATCCGGATATTTTTTAGCAACATCCTCTGCAACATGCTGAAATAAGCCATCTGTAAACTTCATTATATTGGATTTTGTAATATAAGTAACTTTATTTCTGCTATTCTTCTTTGCATATTCAAATGCAAACTTCACAATCCTTTCTGTTCCAAATTTAGAGATTGGCTTTATTGAAATACCAGAATCTTCTCTGATATCTTTATTTGTTAAGCTTTTTATCTCATCAATTATCTTTTTTGTCTTTTCTTCTCCTTCTTCAAACTCAATACCCGCATACAAATCCTCTGTATTTTCTCTTACCACAACAACATCAACATTCTCAGGATTTCTCAATAAAGATTTAACACCTGGATAATATTTGCAAGGCCTTACACATGCAAATAAATCAAGCTCTTGCCTTAATTTAACATTAACACTTCTAAAGCCAGAGCCAATTGGTGTTGTGATTGGTGCTTTGATTGCAACCTTATTTTTTTTAATTGAGTCAAAAACTCTCTCAGGCATTGGTGTGCCTTCTTTTTCATAGACATCCATCCCTGCTTCTTGGATATCCCACTCAATATCAGCTACAGCATCAATACATCGTTTCATAGCTTCTGCTATCTCAGGGCCTGTGCCATCTCCAGTGATTAAGGTTATTTTATGACTCATTTTATTCTTTTTCTAATATAATTCAACTTCCCGCCAGCAATTATAATCTCTTTCTCCCTATCACTTAAGTTATATTTTAACTCGATATTCTTATTGCCAATAATCAGGTTTTTGTTCTCTTTTAATAATTTAATGATATTTTCAATCTCTAATAAGGTTCCTTGCTCAATTTTATTATAATCTTCTTCATTAACAAATTCTAAAGGTAAAATTCCGAAGTTGATTAGGTTTGCTTTATGTATTCTCGCAAATGATTTTGCTATAACTGCTTTAATCCCTAGATACATCGGAGCTAGTGCTGCATGCTCTCTTGAAGAGCCCTGGCCATAGTTCTCCCCTCCAATAATAAAGCCGCCTTGCTTATCTTTTGCTCTTTCTACAAAATCTTTATCCAGATAATGAAAAACATATTCACTTATTTTCGGAATATGAGACCTTAATGGAATTATCTTTGAGCCTGCTGGCATTATGTCATCAGTTGTTATGTTGTCTCCTGTTTTAATCAGAACTTTTCCTTTAATATTTTCTTTTAATGATTCATTTAAAGGTAAAGGAGCAATCATCTCCCCCCTTTTAATATCAGATTTTCCAGTTGGTTTAATTACAGAACCATCATCTACAACAAATTCATCAACTATCTCAATCTTAGGATACCTCCCTAATTTTTTGGGGTCTGTTATTTTTCCAAATACAGCAGCTGCTATTGCAACTTCAGGACTGCATAAATGATTTAAGTCATCCTTTGTTCCCGAACGTCCCTTAAAGTTCCTGTTGAATGTTCTTAATGTAATTGTATTTGGCTCTGGTTCCTGGCACATTCCAATACATCCTAAACAAGCTGCTTGGCATATCTTTGCTCCAGAATCTTTAATATGTTGCAATAAACCATTTTTTTCCAGGGTTTCAATTACTTGCTTAGAACCAGGATTGATATTAAGCTCAACATTTTCATTTATCTTATTATTTTTTAAAACATTAGCAACCATTGCTAGATCCTTATAGCTAGAGTTAGTACATGAACCAATAATTACTTGTTTCACATCTTCTCCTTCAACTTCACCAACATTCTTTACATTATCCGGCGAGGAAGGGCATGCAATTAGTGGTTCTATCTCATCTAAATTAATTTCAATAAGTTCATCATAGCTTTCATCTGATTTTAACTCAACCCAATCAGATTCCCTATTTTGCGCTTTTAGAAATTCTCTTGTAATCTCATCAGATGGAAATACAGAAGTTGTTGCACCTAGCTCAGCGCCCATGTTTGTTATTGTTGCTCTCTCCGGAACAGTTAATGTTTTTATACCATCACCAAAATACTCAAATATTTTCCCAACTCCTCCTTTAACTGTTAATTTTTTCAATAAAAATAATATTATATCCTTAGCAGAAACCCAGTCATTTAATTTACCAATTAATTTGACGCCAACTATCCTTGGCATTTTCAAGTAGAATAACTCGCCAGCCATTGCCGCTGCAATATCCAAGCCACCAACACCTATAGCCAAACTTCCAATTCCTCCTGCAGTCGGTGTGTGTGAATCCGAGCCAAGTAAAGTAAAGCCAGGCTTAGCGAATCTTTCCAGATGAACCTGGTGGCATATCCCATTTCCGGCTTTAGAATATATTATCCCATACCTATCAGCAAAACTCTCAAGAAATTCAATGTTTTGTTTTCCTGTCTCTGTAATATTATGATCAACATAACTCACTGATAACTTGGTCTTAACCTTGGGAATGTCCAAAGCTTCAAACTGCAGATAGGCCATTGTTCCTGTAGCATCCTGTGTTAGTGTCTGGTCTATGGCAATACCTATCTCACTTCCCTCTGTTAAGCTGCCTTCTACTAAATGTTTTTTAATTATTCCTTTAGTAATTGACATAACTTAAAAGAATAAAGAGCGTTTTATAAATGTTGCTTAAAGAAAAAGAGATTAAATAAAATAAAAGGGAAATCCATGTCTATTTATTCTTCATCTCTTCAACAACCCTGCTGAATGCCTCGATCTGTTTCTCACTAAGCTCAATACCAT
>SDBT01004313.1_pt1 | contig 24203 bp, 15 predicted proteins | sample 2277101 | NCBI WGS metagenome assembly SDBT01 (sample SAMN10404973, study PRJNA504765) | marine sediment metagenome | isolation source: marine sediment core GS10_PC15, 103 cmbsf | place: Arctic Ocean: Southern Knipovich Ridge | collected 2010 | reverse complement strand
AAGAAGAAGAAGAAGAATAAGAATAAGAATAAGAATAAGAACAAGTTTTCTTTGCGTCAGAAAGTAGAGCTGTCAAATTTAAGAAACTGGTTTCAGAGATTTTGGCAACCTTCACTATGTTTTTCTGATGTAATATCAGTCAGGGGATTCTTATTGGCTTATCATAATTATAAACTTACAAATACAGAAAATAAAGAGCAACATATTAATAAATTGGATTATCGCAGTATGGTATACCGACAATTTTTAAAAACAAGTGGTATTCACAGGGGGAAAAACCGCAAGTTAATGATTGAAGAAAAAAACAGAAAATAAACTCAATAAATATTTATTTATCAACTGAATAGATTGTTTTTCTTTTCTTTTCTTTTCTCTTCTTGCCACTCATAGAATCACATAATTAATGAAATAAATTTTGCTATCAATTTTAAGTGATTTCTCCATTTTGTAATAAGTATTATTTGTTTCTTTGATAAAATCAAAATTCTTGAAACTTCTGCACATAATATTGCACCTTTTACGTAAAATATTATCAATAAAAATTTTCATAAATCGAGCCTCTCTTGATTGGAACGGCAATATTGTTTTATGATCATCATCATCACCAATTGTAGAATGATAAAATGTATAATCACATTGATTATTCCCCATAATCTCCAAGAATTGACGGTAATCATATGAATTATCAATTGTCTCTGTTATATTGTCATACATTATCAATAATCTTAGTGGTGAAAACCAACATGAAAATTTTATTAAAATTATTATATCTGCATCTATTTTAATTGGCAATCTGAAAAGGGGTGCATCTGGAGTGACAGGTTCATCATCAATTTTATATTGATTTTCACTGTTTAATGTCATATTTTTGCTATATATCTTTTTTTGATAAGTGGGAGAGCTAATTTTAAATATATTTTGAAAAGAACTTACAGGAGATGATTCTTTGATTTCATCTTTGTTACTTGAAAAAATTTCAGGTGAGGAAGAGCTTTCTGAATTGAAAAGAAAATCGGGTTGCTTTGAAATCCAAGCCTTATTTTGATCAACATTATCATCAATATTGTTGTTATTACTATCTACGATAGGTTTTGTATCATTTGTACTATTATCATCACTGTGTGAAGAAGAGGATGATTTTTTTATTTTTTTTTGTTTTTTTCTATTTCTTTTAACAACAACCGGTGGTCCTCTACGTTTGATGCTCATAGTTATGAAAAACAATATATTTTATTGTTTCGTTAATAAAATAAAATAAAATATTTTTTAACTAAAATTAAATCAAAAAAAACATAAACATGGGTGAACAAGAGACAAGCTATGATGAAACCCTAACTCAAACAAATGCAACATCTAAAGAAGAAGTTGATGACGAAGAACAAGAACAAGAGGATGATATGCCTGACCTCGAACCAAATTTAAAAGAAGAAGTCGACGGTGAAAATAGTGTTCATGGTAGGGTTGATCAAGAAAAATCAGTAATAGAAGGTTTACCCAAAGAATCACCCACTTTATTACAGATAACCCTGACATTTAAAGATGAGGATTGCTCAATGGTTAAATGTTGCATTCCATTAGCTAATATTCTATCAATTCATCAACTTAAACAGTGGACGCGTATCGAAATGTCAGGTGAACATGAAGAAGTTTCTTTGAATACTGAAGATGATTATGTATATATGAAATGTGTATCAATATTAGCAGATTATCTCAAAAATAACCCAAGACCCAAGAATAATTCATTTTGGATTTGAAAATAGTTTTAAAAAATACTACAGTAAAAGAACAATATAAAGAAAGAAAGAAGGAAACAAGAAAATAAGGGAAATTGTTATTTATTTAAACCTCCTTTTTTTCACATTCATCCTTATGTGATGACCAGTGCTCTTTTTGACAATTGTTTGAACAATAATAAATATTTTTACATCTTGAACATATTTTGGCATTCAGTCGATGATAATCAAAAAGTTTAAGGCAATTATGACAATATAGATGATCATCAATACAAGATGTTAATTTTATATTTTTTGTTTTCCCTATTAAACCAATTGATATTGCCAAGTCAACTTTCTCAAATTTTTCTTCTAGTTTGCTTTTTACTCCGTGTCCTATTTCAAATAAAGTATCCATTTCAATTTCTTCATTCTTAATATATACTTTATCATCCCAATGCCAATCAGGACCAAACAGAAATAACTCAATTATTGTTAATCTTATCTCCATCCTTTTAAGATGTATAGGTATTTCCCCCTTTATTATAGTAAGTTCTTCATATAAATCTTTAATTTTTGTTGATAAAGGCTCTAATATATGGGTAAAATTCCTGAACCATTTTTTTTTTTTGGATCTAAACATTTTTAATGTCCTATCAACATCTTGAGTAATATATAATGACACAATTGAATTTGGGTTATCATCTAAAGCTGTAAATTCTAACTTCCCGAGATGGAACGGATAAGTTGGTGTTTTTCCTGTTGTGAAAAAAGGAATCTGTGTGAAATTATTAATTTTTTTTATATCAAAATATTTTGATGGTACATCTTGATCTATATTTTTTATTTCTGTCCATTGTAGTAATTTATGTATGTAGCTTGTTTTTAATACGTTTTGAAATGGGATTTTTAAATTTGTTTTTTTGTCAATAGATTCAATTGCAAATTTAGTATACCTTTCTGTATTAACCAATAAATTATTTTCATTCATCATTGGGTACCCCATGCCACGTATTAAAAAATAACCCTTTATCAATATATCTTCTTTTTTGGTTTCTGCACTACGCCAAATTCTAATTTGTTCATCTGATGACAAAATAGGGGCCATAGTACTAAAATATAGTGTTATTATTGTTGGTGCATTATGAATTATTTTTATTGGTTTTGAGTTATGAAAAGCAAATTTGACTTGAATCATTTTCAGGTGTCTAGGTTTTGCCAGAGCATCTTCACCAGGGGGAAAAATTCCATAAGGTATTTTTAAAGAATCTGGAAAGAAAATGAATCTATTTTTGATAAAATCATAAAAATAAACTATCCAAAAATAAAGAACAGAAATATCCGATATTGGAGTATTTTCTTCTCTTTTTTTTAATGTTTCTATATTAATTTTTAAACTTTTATTGATATTTTCACGATAATCAATAAAATGATCTAACCAATCTTTAAATAATGGAAAATCCTTTCTAATTTTTGTTTTCCAAAATGTAAAATCCCAAAACAATGCACCAATTAATGTTACCACATCACCATCCTTCATCCTTCCAATACCTCTCATTGTTCTTAAAACATTTGAATGAAAATTTGAAGCTATTTCAAAAAATATATCCTTATAAACAAAATATTCAATATTTTTTGTATTAATATTAGAAAACAACAACAAAAATACATCTGTAGATAAATTTGAAATTTCTTTCCGATCTAATGTTCCTGCTCTGAATTTTTTAAGCACTCTCTTAAGATTATTCCCATTATTTCCGTTTTGTTCCCTTTGCCTTTTTTTAGAAGAAGGCAAATCCGTCATGGAAAGTTTATATATAATATGTTTCTTTACCAGTTTAAAAATGCAATGATTTGATTTTTATTACTTTACATAACAATATTAAAAATATTAGTATTTATATTTTTTTTTTTTGTTGTTTATTACAAAAGAAAGAGAAAAAGAAAGAAAGAAGGAAATTGTTATGAAGAATCAAAAATGAGTTTTAGAATTGATAGTTTTTTCCATAATTTGGAAGATGAAAACCCATTATATATATTTGGTAACAAAATTATTCAATCAAAATTATATTTTGAAAATGATAATTTTTTTAATGGAGATAGGATTTATATTGATTGGGTAAATAGAAGTAATCATCATCATCATCATCATCATTCTACTACGAATAATAATTTGGAAGGATCTTTATTATATTATGGATTTTGTATAAATCATGTTCAAAAAAACGAAAACATTGATGATGATGATGATAATAATTATCATCAGATGTTACTAAATAAATCATCAAGTGGATATAGAGCTGGATGTTGTACAGGACAAACATTTCAGCAAAAAAAAATATATAAAAATGATATAAATCAACATTTATTCAGGATAGATTTCGATGAATGCCCAGAATTAATAGAAGAAAATTTATTATCCTTGAGCTTAAAATTTAGTGATTCAAAAAAAAATGAGTCACAAAAAGTGCATTTTAACTTAGGGTTTAATATTGATAATATATTATTTAACAATGATGATAATGATAATGATGAAAATGAAGAGTATAATATTCTTGAACCTTATTATATTGCCTATTTACCAAAACCTTATCATGATATTTTATTAGGAGCAAATATTTTCAATAAGGATAATAAAATATATTTGAAAACTTTATCTATTATAAAAGCGGATTCAGATAAAAATCCATCATTCATTAAAAATCTATCATATATTGAATTTGAAAGTAAAACAATTATTGGAGCTTTTTATGAAAGATATCGTGATACTACTTTTTATTTATTGAAAGAAGTTAATGATTTAGCTGATGATTTTGATAAACATTACAGTTATGACCCGAAACGAAAAAAATATTTTTTATCCGAAGATGATTTTTTGGATGAATCATTTCAAGAGGCAATAAATACAGATGCAAGAGAAATTGATAATTTTTTAAGAAAAATTAAAAAATATCTGAAAATTTCTCAGAAAGCTGCAGATCAAAATGCAAGATTAATGAGCATTCAATTAAAAAAAAAGGTAGGTAGGACAAGAGCAAGGGTTTTAGTATCTGGGTACACAAAAAAAATAAGTGAACAACTTAACCCAATTCGTAAAAGAATTAAAATAGTGCAAAAAGAACATGGAAGTGCTACATTAATAACAATTTTTCAAAATCAAAAAAAAAAAATATTATCAAGTGGTGAGGGCCGTGGTGGAAAAAGACAGGAAAAAGAACAGGTAGAGGGAATAGAATTTAAAAAAGGTATTGATAGGGTTAATTTCAAATTAGAAACTGATAAAATTAATTACCATGTTTTACATAAAAAAATCAAGCACGATTTTGGGGGTAATTGTTCTTATTCGGATTATAGCTTAGAAATTTCAAGTTCGAGTTCTAGTTCTAGTTCAAGTTCTAGTTCAAGTTCTAGTTCGAGTTCTAATTCTAGCTCAAGCTCAAGCTCAGATTACTTTGCTGGCTGCGGCAAACACTTAAGTAAAAAAACAGATCACAGTTCTAGTTCAAGCTCAGATTCAGAATCTGAACCCAATTTATGTAATTTGGATGGACATGAAGAATATGAAGATGATGAGGGTAAAAAAGGAACTAAAAAAAAAAAACAAAAAAAGAAGAAAAGAAAAAAAGGTATATTATCAAAAAAGGAAAAGAAAAAGGGAAAGAAAAAGGGAAAGAAAAAGAGAAAGAAAAAAAGGAAGAAGAAAGATAAGAGAAAAGGAAAGAAAAAAAGAAAAAGGGGGTTTAGTGGGAATATAGAAATTGATGAATATTTACTCGAAGATGTAAAAAAATTTTTTATTTCCAATATTATCAGTGTGAACAATTATTTTCAAATATCAACAACATTTGACAATTTTTCTTTACAATACAATTTTTCTAATGTTATGAATCAAGAGGATGAAGATTATTTTTATCCTGATCCATATTTTTATCAATAAATGTTTAATAAATAATACTTTATTTATTATAAGTTAGTTCGTTCGTTAGTTCGTTCGTTCGTTCGTTCGTTCGTTAAATATTATCTATTCTTTCTCTTTTTCCACCAGTGTGATTTTCAGACCGTTCTTCATTTATATCAAAATCATCACTAAAATCATTTCCATCGTATGTTCTACGTGTCAAATCCTTTTTTCGCCAAACCCATGATATAATAATAACACATACTAAAATTACGACGATTACACTTAAAATTATGATTGCAATTTTAGATGATCCAGGATTTTGTGACATTATTGCTTGTTCAATAATTTTTAATGTTATTTTTGAACTATATTTGTTTTTTGGGTCAATTACTGCATATTTTCGAGTAAAATCCATCACTAATTGTGTATTTACGTTTCTGGAATTAGGTATGGCATATGAATAATGTGTACTCATACAATGTTTAATACATTGATCACCTAATATATTTGTTTTGTGTAAATGTTCATCATTGTCATAATCTGCAACATTGATAAAACCATGGCAAAAATTTGCATATTCTGCACAATTATCATCAAAACTATAAGGTGGTAAACAACTTCTCATTAAATAATCACATGCCTTCTCTGATGTACAAACTTCTTTTTCTGATTTTCCAGCAACTATTGTCATGATACTTTGTTCTTTATAATATAATCTAACAGTATGTGATCCATAATGTTTTGTGTTAAAATATCTTGAAGAATATCTATTTAAAAACAATTTATGGGATTTTTGTTTATGTGTTTCATAATCATCACCGATAACATCCCATGCAAAAGTTAAATTAACATCTAAATTATTTTTTATAATCATAATATGACCTGTTAAATTTTTACATCTATAACCTGAACATGAAGAACTATCTTCATGTTCATGTCCATCTTCATCTTGGTTTATTGAAAATGAACAAATATTGGAAAGTCCACAATGACCATGTTCAATACATTTTAGTAAATCAGTCAAAATAAGGGGTTCTGCATTTAAATTATTTATGAACAAGAACAGACAAAAAATGATGGTCATACATATATAATGTACTTTCATTTAAACAACATTTATTTATTAATTAACTAAGTAAGTAAGTAAGTATATCAGTCAGTCGCTCACTCACTAATTAAGTTATCTATAACTGCTTCCTCAATTAAACATTAATCAATATCAAACAAATAATAATGTATTTTTGTTTTTATTATTTGAATTTAAAAATATTGTTTATACTATTTACATTTTATACAATTATACATTTTTTTTTTGTTTTTAATTTTTTTTTGCAATAAATGGTCAAAAAATATCAGATTATAAAATAAATATATTGAATTTTTATTTAAGTTAATACCCTTTTATGGTAAATATTTTTCATAAAAATAGCTCTCCATAATTTTTTTTATTACAATGTAAATAAACCAATTTTCTTCGAAATAATAACAGTAAATTGGTAAGTACTTACCAATTAGTACTTCAATAACTTAATCAATAACACAAAATCATAATTTTTGGAACAGAGTGTTTTTGGGGATTAGCTACCCTCAAAAACATTCGCCCTTGGAACAAAGAAAATTTTTCACATTTTTATTATTTTTCGTTTAATTATTTCCATTTATTCATTTTCTTATCCATTTGTTCTTAATATTCATTTTATTTTAACCTGTTGTTGACCATGTGTGTGTTTATCCCGATAATGATCTTTCTTTTCATATATAGGTTCTTTTCCAACACAAGTAAAAACTCTTCTCTTTCTATCCTGTTCGAGTAGCATCGTGCATACAGTTAGCATAAAAACAATAAAAACGAAAAATATCACTTTAATGAGAAATAGAAGCATGTCATTTATCAATTGGATAAGAAATACAAACATAGTGTATGTTGTGATAAAAAGATTAAATATTTAATCTTTATTTTAGTTTAAATTGTTCATAAAATATTAATTAATATATACATGTATAATATTTCTTGTAAATGTGTAAATATGTAAATGAACTGTTTTGTGTGTGATAATAAAACAAAATTGAGGTGTTCTGCGTGTAAAAATGTTTATTATTGCTCTATTAGATGCCAAACCATCGATTGGGTACAGAAATATTCACAATTTGATCCTGTCACGAATAGATTAATTGTTAAAGGTAATCATAAATTATTATGTTGTAGTGACGGTGGTGGTAATATAAAACCCTATCACCAGCAAAATGATCTTTTGATTAAGATAAATGAAAGCAGAAGAAGGAATCCAATAATAATATTTCCAAAAGGAGGGATAACAAAACCACCTCGTCAATCAACCATATTGTTGATTGAAAAAGAACATAAAAAAAAAATCAATAATTTGAAGATTTTATGGCAGAAAGAGAAAGGAGATATATATGAGGAAGGTCAAAGAATTATTAAAGAGAAAAATAAAAAAATAAAAAAATTAAAAAGAAAGATTAGACAAATAAATGCAAATATGGGTCTTTTAAAAATAGAAAATTTCCATAAAATTTCTAATTTGGAAGATACAAAATTAAAATTACAAATGGAGATTGAACGTATTGAAGAAAGAGAAAATAAGAGGTTAATTGAATTGAATCAAAAAATAAAGCAAATAAAGATAAATATTCAACAAGTTAAATTTAAAGTTTTACGTAATGTACAAATAAAATTGGAAGTAGAAGAAGATAAAGTTATTGAAAAATTTAATGAATATCTTGATGAAATTACTAAATTGGTTAATATTACCCTAAAACATATTGATACTGAAGGCAATAATCAAATTAAAAATTTGCAAGAACAATTAAAAGATATGGGAATTAAAGAAAAAGAAAAAAAAAAATATTTATCTCATTTGGAAAAACAAATTGAAACACTAAAAATAAGAGAAATGGATATTTTTAAGAAAGCTAAGGGACGTATAGAAGAAGATAAAAGTCGACAACTAACCCAAATAAAATTTATTTTAAGTAAGTATCAAGTGCAGAGCTATACAAGCATAATAAAACCAGATGTTTTATCAGAATTACAAAGGGACGCTTTTGCTGTGAGCTCTGATAAAGATTTCATAGCTGAAGCAATGAAAAATATTGATAAAAGCGCATGGTATCTACATAGTTTAAATCAAATGAAAAATTTATTAACTGAGGATCAACGAGAAATTGTAACAGTTATGAAATATTCATTGTATGCAAAAATGGCTTATGCTAAAAAAAATCTAGTTCAATTATTTTCAATTTTTTATTATGCTAGATTTATAAGACCAATACTGAGTACATTATATTCACATAGCGAAATTAAGAAGCAAATATTGAATAATCCAACTATTTTTGAAGAAATGTTACTTTATGCATTAAAAACAAATGTAAAATTGCCAGATGTGATAATAAAAACACTTGGAACTGAAGAAACACTTTCAAATATGACCCAGCTAGGTTTTCTTCAAAACATATGGGAAGCAAAATCTGAAATTTGGAAGATAATCAGCTCTCCACAAACAGGTTCAGTTGTTATTAAACAAGGTATATTTTTTTTTACATTAGTCGCGATTGCGGGATTATATTGGTATGGGTCCATTAATGCTACAATTGCATTTGGAACGTACTATTTTAATAAAAAATGGTGGGCCGGCCTCTTCTCGGGTCTTGTTAAAGGTTTATGGAGTAAGATGTTGGAAAAATTTCAAGGTAAGATTGATCCTGATCTACTTGATATGATAGAAGTTAAAAATTATTCAATTCAAAGTCAATCAGATTTTGATTTAGCTTCTAATTATTTTGATTATATGGGAATTATGTATATGATGAAATATGAGAATAAACGAACAAAAAATATAGATAATATTATTAGTGATCAAATAATAAAACAAACACGTGGAGGAGATGAACTTTTTAATTTTGTTCCAAATATTAATCATTTATTGAGAGATTTTGTTAACACTTCATCATTGGATTTAAATTTTGGTGATCCTGTGTTTTCTGATGATTTGGATATGAATGCAAAATATTGGTTAATATATAATGAAGATGAAGAGACATTAATTTTATCTATAAGAGGAACCGTAAAAGGTCAGGATTGGTTCTTTAATTTAAATACAGTATCGGTAAGAATTGGGACATGGCTTGATAACCAAGGGGAAACCCCATTGGAAATACATAAAGGATTTAATGACCACACATCCCCTCTTTTTGATAAATTAAATGAAAATATTATTCAACTTCTTTTGAACAAACCAAAACTGAAATTTATCATAACTGGGCATTCACTAGGGGCTGCAGCTTCTAATATTTTTTTCTTAAAATTATTTATAAAAATAAAGAAGGCATATGGCAGTCATCCTTTTGTTTTTCAATTTGATGATAATGATAATGATAATGATAATGATAGAGATATTTTGCGGAGAGTTTATGTTTATGGGTATGGTACTCCACCATGTTGCTCTTCGGAAGTAGCACAAATATTGTTTTCAAATTATCCTGATCAAATTATAAATACAATATCAAGACATGATTTGGTTCCTCGTACTACACCCTTTCCCGATGTATCGGGAATAAGCGATGAGAACTGGCCATTCAAAATCCCAGGGAAGTTGATTTTCTTAGATAAAAATCTGGAAGGATGGTTTATAATTGCAGATCCAGAATTAGCATTAAAATATCAAAAAAATGAAGTCCCAAGTGCTTCAGAATTTTTTCTACAAACCAAGACCAAAACCGTTTTTTCTGGAGTTACATTTTTAGGTAATCACAGTATGGCAAATTATAGTTCCAATTTAATGAATGTCATCCATGATTTGATATCTCCTAAAGATTTTATACAAATGATTAAAAAAACTTACAGAAGGGAAGATGGAATCATACTTTCTGATAATTCAAAGATAACAATGGAAAAGTTAATTGAAACACTAGAGAAAACTGATAAAACCATTACAATAGATAAATCTAGCGAGTTATGGAAAAAACAATTATTAGAGATTGATGTTATCCCTGATAATAGGAATGAAATTGATGAAAAATTCATCAACGATTTATTAAAAAAAATGAATGAATATATAATAAGAACAAGATCTGCACATAGGTTAGAATTAAGGAAAAATGTAGATGACATTTCTGAAAGAATAAGCAGAATTTTAGCAAAAGGATTAAGTTTGAAAAGAACAAAAGATGATATTAATGAAAGTATAATAAAATATGATAAAGAAGTAAGATGGGGGGGGGATAGTCGTTGGGATAAATAGATGTCATTATTTTATAAATAAAATCTTTTAAGGTGTAATCCCTAAAAACACTCACCTTGGACCAAAAAAAAATTAAAAAATAAATGTATTTTTATTATGATCATGTTATATTATTAACATCAGCTGAATGACTAACCGACCGTTTTGATTCGTTCATTTGTTCATAAATGACAGACCAATCAACCAAAAAAAGAAAAGCATTGCATGAATTAAAGATTCCAAAAAAGCAAAAGCGACTTAAAATAGATGAAATTGAAAAAAATATTGATATTTGGCGTTATTTTCTTATTGATAATATAAAACCAATTTTTTTGAATCTTGATTCAGAAACTTTAAGAAATGTGTTATCTTTTCAAAAATTGTTTATTGAATCGGGAAAGATAAAAGAAATAACAAATATTGGACGGGTTTTCTGGAATTTTGATTTTTGGTATAAAAAAATCAAACAAGACTATAATTTTCAATTTGGCAAAGTACTTGATGAAATGATTCAATATGCTAAAACTAAAAATGCTAATTGGGATGAAACTAATAAACCAGATCAAATTGGTTTTTGGGAGAAATATAAGGATAGAGCTTTAATATCAAAAATGGGGACATTTTATTTCTGGATTGCGAATTTTTATGATCATATGAAAAATCGTTTTTTTCCTATTCCAAATTATCTAGATTTTATGAATAAAATGACAAAATATTTTTATACATGGAAAATAAGAAAAGATAGGCAATTAACAGAAGAAGGGAATTCTGGATATTATATTGATAATATTGATATTTTAAATGATAGTCCAACAACTATTTCATTTGAAGTCAATCTTGGTTGTCACAAAAATTTTAAAGTAAAAAAAACAAAAGATGGAGATATTCAATATCAACATTTAATATGGGATACAAGTAAAGAATTATCTTTCATATTCAATGAATTCCCATTAAAAATGGGAAAATCAATTCTTAATTTAAAATCTGTATTGGTTGAGAAAAGACCTTTATTTGAAGGGTGGCTGTCAGGCTGGGCGGCAGGTGAACCTTTAATATTACATTCACTCGATGATCCCAATAAAAAAATGTATCGTGGCGTTACTCCCATACAAGCAACTTTTATTGGTAATGTGAGAGCTACAGAAATTTTCCACCAAAATTTTAATTTTGATGATGACGGTGAATTAAGAAAAGGGTCAAAATTAAAATGGTGGGATACTGATATTTATTTTAATTTTTTTGATAAATTAAAAATTAACAATAAAATGCAAATCCCTTTTCAAGCTTTTAATCATTCAGAATTTAATGAATATAAAAATGGAATTTTGGATAATATATTTATGTTAAGTAAATTAGATTTCGTACCAATAGATGAAGATAAAGGTTTCGCAAATATAAAGTTAACAATATTAAATCAAATTGATTTAACAATTTTAAAGATAAATAATTTATTTTTAAATAACTACACTGAAAGAAAAATGATGATACACAAATTGACAGTTAAAGAAAGAAAATTAAAAGGTAAAAAAACAGAAAGATCAGCACGAGAAAATATGCAGTTATTATTTTTATTCGGAAAAATAAATTTTTTACGTGACATACCTTTTGAAGACGATAATGATATGAATAAATGGACTGCTTATGAATTTATTCATAAGCATAGAGTTTTGGATAAACAAGATAGATTAAAATTATTATTTAACATTATTGAGCAAAATATGTTAGTTAGAGCACGAAAAAATATTCTTTTCGGTTCAACTTTTAACAACGTTGATTTTTGTCACAATCGTTCGTGTTACAAAAAATTTTCATCAAAAATACGACCAATGGTTTGTGGATCTTGTTTAAAAAATTTATATTGCTCAAAAGAATGCCAAATTGAAGATTGGGATCATAATCATCAAATGGAATGTAATAATAATAAAACACAGTGTAAATAAATACTAATTTTTATAAAATTGCATTTTAAATCATTTTTTTTAATTTAATTTAATTTTATTTATTGATAAATTGAAAAATATATTTTTCAATTTATTCATTTATCCACTTTCCAATATTTTAAAAATAAATATTATTAATATAAAAACATTCTTAATAATAATAATAATAATAGAGAGAATTAAATCATATAATAATATAAATCGATCAGTTCATTTTATTAAAATAATAATAACCTTTTAGTATACAGAACCATGACAGAACCAAAGCAAGATATATTTAACCCCCCTGGAACAGGTTTTCCTTGGTTTGATTGGACTGTAGGTAAGGTAACAGATTTGTGGGTATGGGCAAGATGGCAACAAGAACATCCAAAACGTAAAGACCCTGATGATTTGGAATGGACATCATATCTCACTGAACAAGACCAAACACAAAAAAACATACCTGTATCTCCAGCTGATGTATGGGATACATTAAATGTTAGTTGTGATATTTTAATAGTAGATCCAAAAACTGGTCAAAGCGTGAAACTCGAGTCAGCGACTGAAAAAGGTCGTCGTCGGTTTCGTTATTTAGGATATATAGGAAGTGGTTCATTTGGAGCGATTTTTTTAATAGATGATGTAACAAATATCAATAATATTGTAAGACGTGCTCTAAAAGTATCATTAGATGATACTGATTCACGTAATGAAAAAGCTCTCTCTATTTTTGTATTAATAGAATTTATTCTAAAAAAGAGGTGTCCAAATTTTATTCGATTAGATATGGCTATGATCTGTCATGGTGCTCCACCTAATAAAGGAAAATGGAAAGAATTCCATGATAAACTTACTACTGTTCCAGTAATCAAAGATAAAACATTAGAACGTCAATTACAACCTACAGATGTATCTTATCTTTCTCTAGAATATTCAGATAGTGGTACTCTTGAAAGTTATGTAAGCAAACATACTTTATCACAATCTGATTTTGAATCACTCATTTTTCAATTACTTTTCACATTAGCAGCCATGCAAAAAACAGGGTTTTTGCATCGTGATTTACATCCTGGTAATGTTTTAGTTAGTAGTAGTACCATAAAGAAAAGGACTAAAGATATTTATAATATACGTCACACACAAATAACTGGAGGAATAACAAGAGAACAAACTATTATTTTTGATCCATTATTTATTCAAACACAATTCGATCCATTCATGATTAAATTGATTGATTTTGGTTTATCCACAGCAATTAAAAGGGAACAAAAGATGGATCCTTTCCAGTTAACCTGGTTAGTAACACAAATCTTCCATAGACCACCAGAGCTATTCTTTTTCACTCCTGGTGAAAATCCAAGATTCACATACCGTTCGGATTTATGGTCTATGGGTGTTATTATTGCCACTGTATCTGGTGGTAGAGGACCTTTTTTTAATCGTTCCGAAACACGTAATGGAGGCTTCTATTTTTTACCACCTAGACAATTACAAATGGATTATCATAATTATAACATAAATTCGCATCTTGATCAATATACTAGAACTTTCTTATTTACTGAATCAAAAGCAGTATTACCATACGTATGGAATATGGTAGAGGCATTAGGGTGGCCTACAAATAAAACATGGCCTGGTGTTGAAAATTCATTTATGTGGAAATTATTGAATAAATATAAACATCATTTTGAAAGGGCACACCGTGGAGGTTGGTTACACGATTCAAGAAACATAAATGCATCTCTTGGTAAAACGGGTGTGGAATTAATGCTTTCTATGTTAGAATGGGATCCTGATCGTAGGCCCGAGGCGGGAACATTGTTAATAAACTATAGAAATAGTTTTTTTAAAAAAACAACTCAAGCTGGTGATCGTTTGCACGAAATAGATCCAATTGTTATAGTTAATTGGACATTAGACTTCAGGTTTCAGCGAAAAACTGATATTTTAGATGATGATCCTGCTCATTCCCGTCAAGGGTTTCACGGACAAAAAAGCGGTTTAATTGATGAAAATATAGATTCTTTTATAAATAATCATCATGAGGACAAACCAAAAGAAGGAAAGATTAGTGATTACATATTTCCAGATAAAGACACTTTTACCAATTTTACAAATTATTTAGATGGTGATCATGGACCACAAATACTCAAAATTAAACGAAAAACTTTTAAAACTATGTGTTCATTTGTACCTTCACTCAATCATCGAATTAGACCATGTGCTACTTGTGGTAAAGTACAAGCATCTTATGGTGTTAATAGTAACAAAACAAAAACAAAAATTAATAAAACAATTGAAACTATAAATCAACAAGCATCTAAAAAAATGTTTGATATGTATTTTTGTGGTAAAAAATGTTATCATACATTTTATAAATAAATTATTATTTTATATCTTTTTTGTGCTCACAATACTTATTGAAAGCAGAGAATGACCTAGAATAAAAAACAAATTTGGAATGTAAATAAATATTTTAACTGGTTAACTAACTAATTTATTGATTCTTTCGTTCGTTTATTCATTCATAATAACAAACAATAGTTAAAGATATCAACTCTGTCTTTTTTTTCCTTCATTGTGTAATATTGTTCCGGTTATATTTTTGATAGCAATTATTACATAATACAACCTTTATTTCATCAATATCTTTATCAATTAAATATTCAAGATCTATATGCCCCAAAACACAGTGTGAAAGACCATGGATATTAACAAGTATTCTATGTTTAGTCTCAATATTAGATCCCCTACCACTAAATGTACAGAATGAACATTCTTTACAATGTTGATATTTTTTAATACATCCACAATATAAACAGTTCACAGGTTTGATTTTTTGAATTTGCATTTGCATTTGGTGACGATTGTCTAAATTTTGTTCCAAACAACATGAACAGTATATAACATAGGGCTTATCATCTCCTGAATTTTTTTGAGTTTTGAAAAAAAATTTTGTATCTTTGGGTGTGGGTGTGGGTGTCTGTGTCTGTGGAGTAGTTATAATATTGTTGATTTTTGCACCTAACCTTTTTTTTTGTTTTTTTGATTTTAAAACAAAAACATTTTCCTGTCTTTTCCTTTTGAAAGGTGCCAGTTGTCTTCTCATTTTTCCAGTTGTGTTCATAATTACTGGGTTTTTTTTTCCAACATGAATATCTTCAATATTGACTTTATTTTTTGGTTCTGATTCTGATTCTGATTCTGATTCTGATTCTGCATTGGTTTCACTATCACCGTCTTGGTATTGATGTTCTTCTTCTTGTTGCCTCAAATGCTCAGAATTTATTTTTCCTTCTTCATTTAGTTCGTTTTTTATATATTGATCATATCCTTTTTCAAGTTGTATTTTAAATTCCTCATTATAATTTGTTGTTGAAATATTTGGATCTAAATGTATATATTTCTGATATAGAATTAAATTAAGACTGTCGTAAAATATATTTAATTTTTCTTGTGATATTCTATTTATAAATTTTAATTCTGCAACGTTCATCTTTAATTTGATAAATTCATCTTTTGATTCTTGAAAATCCTTCAAATATGTAGATAAAAAGCTATTATATAGAATATTCCATGAATCACATTTCTGTTTTGCTCTAGAAAAGACTTGTTGGGGTTGGGGTTGGGGTTGGAGTTGATTTGGGGTTTGTTGAAAATCGTCTTCGTTGGGATTATAAGTTGGGCCTAACAATTCTGATAAAGGTTGTTGATTTATCTCTATTTGTTTTTCTTTTGGACCCTGTTGTGAAGGCATTCTAAATCTTGTCATTTCATAATTATTCAAAATTTCATTATTTTGTTTAATATTAACCCTTTGTATTGATTGTTCATCTGTTAATTTGTTTCTCCACATTGTTAGCTGCATACCTACAGACGCTGCTTCACGATTTCTTGAAGGTAGAAAAGCTTTTGGTATAGATGTCTTTGTAATACAAACAGTACCTTCTTTCAGACGTAACAATCTTGCAAATCGGAAGATAAATTTATAAGTTTCATCTGTTTCTAATATTTTGAATGTATTTTTCTTTTCACTGTAACAACTTTTTCTTAACGAAGAAGATTCCTTTTCAATAATATGGATATGTTTGACTAATGCTTCAAAACATAAATGCATTCCTGGAACTACACATAAAACATCTGTGTCTGTAATTGAAAAAAAACCCTGAACCTCTTCGTTTAAATATTTTGTTCTAGTTTTTTGGTTAGGATGAATAGCAAGCTGATCCCAATAAAGACCTGCTTCTGGTTTCAAATATTGTGTTTTTGTTTGAGGTCTACCTCTAACACTTTGTTTCTTTTTACACGGTGATGCTATTAATATAGGTTCCATTGAGGCTAGAATATCATAATGTTTCAGCATTGTTCTAAATACAGGAGCAGCATTTGTTCTAATTTTCCATGCTATCAAAGATTGAGTCAGAGGATTGTATCTTCTTTGTTTTGATATAATATAAATTGGTTTCTTTTTGGTTCGTTTTGTTGAAGTCAATATAGATGGATTTTCATCCGATTCTGTTGTTTTTTTTCTATAATTAAAAATTAAAGATGTTTGGTTACCACCATTAAAATTATGATTATTATTATCATGATAATAATAATCATAATTTTCAGTTGATTTTCTATCATGTCTTTGCAGATTTTTATCGATCATGTTCAATTTTTCATTTTCTTCTCTTGCAAGATATCCGTATAAAAAACCCCCATTTTCATCCATTTTTTCTCCCAATTTTTTTGAATTTTCATAATATTTTCTATCGTTGATATCACTTATATTATGTTTTACTTTTAACTCTCTTTTTAATAAATTTATAAAAGTATTAATTTCATCTTGGCTTGTTGGCGTTTGAGCAATGACATATCCAAAATCTTCAAAATCCCTATAAATGTTCATCCCGTATGTTAAATCTGGAAGGTGTAAATGAATTTTTTCATTATTTTCACTAAAAGTGAAATATTGATAATTGTTAGTCTGTTCTTCCAGGTCTTCTTTTACTTTTCTTTGTTCATTTATCAACTCTTGTTGTTTTTCTATTTCTTTAGATCTTTTATATTCTAAATATAAAGTGCTATATAGCAGTGTAGTATAAATATAAGAAATTAAATGATCTTTATCATTCAATTCATACAATGGCATAATAACATTCAGTATCTTCTGACTAAACGTCATATTGTTATATTTTGGATCAAATATTAAATCATTAAATGATGGTGGTATTACTTTTTGATGCTGAGCGTGAGCATAGTTCATGTTGGTGTTGGTGTTGGTGTTGATGTTGGTGTTGGTGTTGTTGTTGTTGTTGTTGTTATTGTTGTTGTTGTTGTTGTTGTTGTTATCTAGGTGGCTGTGACTGTTTTCGCTAAAAGAATGGCTCTGTGGGTGTGTGAGAGGGTTTTCTATTATAGGTTTAGAATTATTATATTTGTTGTCGTTTAAAGTTGGTTCATTGTAAGGATAATTTGTTATTCTATTTTGAATTTTAGTTTTTGAATTATTTTTCTGTTCTGTAATCCAGTCGTATATAAAATTTAATTTTTCAGAGGCTTCTTTTTGTTGTTTGGCATTCTTAAATAATTCATTTTTTAATAAACTATTTTCTTCAACAACTCTGTGGTGCTCTGTCATGAGTTGTTTCATCACATCTTGTCTTTGAGCAGAATCAAAAGCGAATGAAGTAATTAAACTATTCGCAATATTTGATTCATCTTCTAAAAATTTTTCATTTCTAACTTCCTGCTGGTCTTCATATTGTTCTTGGTTTTGGTTTTGTGTGCTATTTTGGGAATTGGGTTGTTCAGTGGAAGCCCAAGTCTTCTCAGTTGAGATTTGACTGTATAAATCAGAATTATCCCCGTTTTCTGTTATTGTTTTAGTCTTGCCTCTAAAAAAATGAGTTGGTTATTTAAAAGTTTCAACAAACAAATGGAATAAAAATGAATTTTACGGAATTAAACATACATTGATAATGGATCAGTATTGTCTTCGTCAAATAATAAGTTAATTCCACCAACGACTGGGTTTTGATTTTGTAGGTTTGTTTTGAATCCAAAATCATTCCCAGATTCTGATCCATGTGGTTTGATCAATATACCCCCTCTCTCTTTATTTGGAGCTTGTTTGAGTTCCAGATTCGATTTTGTAATCTCGTCAGGCTTCGTCCTATTCAAGCTCGAGAATACATCGGCTAGTATATCCCTATTGTTATAATCATGCGCGAGAAGATCCCTATTGTCATCACCATGATGTGCGACGAGATGCCCATTGCCATCACCATGTGCGAGGAGATGGATATTGTCATCACCATGTGCGAGGAGATGGATATTGTCATCGTCAAGTGTGTGGGGGTCAAATAGATAGTTTTCCCTATGCATCGTGTTATTCTTCTAATATGAATTGTAAATAACAAACAAAAAGAATGAGCTTACCGGAAAACTTGTAATTAGTGTATTTGTTTGTTGGGGTGCAATTGACCAGTATTTATTAGGAGTGTGTGGTAATAATTATGTTATGTGGGGTTAATTAGCAAAAACAGAAATAATTAGTGATTAAAAAAAAATATAAATAACAATAAAATATGTTATCCCACACAATATCAGCCGCTTTGGTAACAGAATATTTTATAATATTAAATAATAAAAAAATTTAAGAAATATAATTATATTTCTTATTTTTTTTTATTATAAACAAAATTAATTGATGTAAAAAAGAAAAAAAAGAAATAATGTTTGTTTGGTGGCAATATATATTTTTAATTCTGAGTAATTTATTTTTTATATTACCAGCGATATTGGCTTTGAAATTGGATAAAAGACCATATTCATTTATATGGTCTTCAATTGTACCATTTTCAGGTCTTTTTCATGCATGTAAAGGAGATTGGATCAATGAAGCCTCTGAAAAAGGGTTTTGTTGGATTTTTTCATTTCATGAGCTACGAAATTTTGATTATCTTTTTGCACAAATGACACTTGTTCTTGTTGGATTATATTTTATTAATTTTAATGCTTTATATGATAAAAATAAAAAAAAAATCAGGAAAAATATGAGATGGATTGAAGATTTTTTAATATATTCATATATTGTGATAACTGTAATATTATTAAGATCAGTTGAACAAGGTGTATTTACATTTATTCTTTTAACCTGTTCAGTATTAATTATTGTACTTGCATTCTGGACATGGGATTATTATTTTTATGGGAATTTGAATTTTCCTGTATTTAATACAAGAATGATTATTTGTTCAGCTGTATTTAGTTCACTATCATTGTTTCTATTTATTGGTCTATCAAATGAATCATACTGGTTCGCACATTCTATATGGCATATTTTTGGTTCCCTAAGTGTATATTTTTTATTGCAAACAAGAACCAGAAAATATTTATTACAATCAAAATCATTAAAATATAAAAACAAAAAACAAAGACCTATTTCTTGCTATTATCATTGCTGCACACCTAATATAAATGGGGTTGGTGATATTGATGATATTATAATTGTAGCAAGAGAAAATTGGATTATTGAGGAAAAAACATTGTATGATTTATTTCCATGTATGAGCAAACAATAACAATAACAATAACAATAAAAGACTGAATTTATTTATTTTGAAAAAAAAAAATGAAAATATAAATAAATAAATAAATAATAAATAAATTAAATACAACATTCAGTAACAAACATACAAACATACAAACATACAAAACGAATTTAATATGGGATCTTTGCATTCAAAGGAGCAGGATGTTATGGAGTTTAGCGTTGATATGTTAGAATCTTGTGATTTAGAATTGTACCAAAATAAAATAGAAAAGTGTGTTAAATATGTAAATTGTGTTTTATCGTTTACCTGTGATAAAAATTCAGGTGAAATTGGATTTGACTTATTACCACAAATAAACGAAATTTTTAAGTTGAAAACTGAAAATGTAGGAAAACAGGAGATAATTATTTCTGATATTAATATAGGACATATAATGAGCAATGTTAGTGTAGAATTTGATTTAATATTTGAAAATTTGTTCTTTAATTACCCAATCAGTTTAATTAAAGAAATTGGTTATAAAAACAAGCCACAAAGTAGGCAAACGGCAAAAGATGGTTTGAATTTTAAATCAAAAATGGAAAGACACAGTATTGATCATAAAATAAAAATCAATGTACCAGCACAAGAAAATAGAAAATATGATAAACTTATTTATCATATTGAAACAGATGAAGGGTTTAATAAACTTTGGGCTGGAAAAACTGTTGATAAATTGCAGAAAAATTTCATGAATAAAATTCCTCGCATAAATACACACATGAATCAAAATCAGAATCAGAATCATAATCATAATCAGAATCAAAATGTAAAAACTTCTGTTAATAACAACAAACTTCATAGTCCATTAATTCTATTAGAAAATGAAGAAGAACTAAAAGAAAGTAATGTGTCAATGGTTGATGATGATGATGATGATGATGTTGATATTGATACCAGTGAAACAGTACAACTTAATTCTGATAAGGATATTAAGCTTACTACTTCTTCACATGAAGTTTATTTGGGTGAAAGTGAAGAATATGGAGAATATGTAAAAAGGGTTTATATCAATTCAGCAGATATTTTATCTTATCTTCTTGTAAGAACTAAGGGTTTTAACCAGGATCTCCTCACATGTGACTATGTTTCATCAAAAAAATATTTAGGTCTACCAGAAACCCTTAAAAACGCATTTATGGCTAAAATTAATGATGAAATACTTTCAAAATTGCGATATTGTTGTAATGATATGGCAACAGTGGATATTGAAATAGATAATCAAGAATCACTATTTGATGAGATAAAAAAAGCATCAAAAAATGGAAAATTAAATAGCAAAAATTGCACAATTTTTTTCAAAATAAATTTTTACAGAATATATATTAAAGATTATGATAATTTTTATTAATTGTATTTCTTAAAGATTACAGTAGACTGCTTAGTAGTAGTTTTTGTTTAATGAAATGAAGTGAAATGAAATGAAATGAAATAAATATATTTTTATTGTTTATTGTTATTATTTTTTTATTAAAAATGTTTCGTATTCAAAAAAGTTTAATGTTGCTGATATAATGTCGTTTTTATTTCTTTTACGTGATGATATTTGTATACAAGAAAATATCATCACGTCCACAGACAAAACATTATTAAGTAGTAGTGATAGTAACAACATTATTATTAATGATAATAATGAAAATACAGAATCAAATCATAAATGTATAAAAGATATCCATAATAGTAATAGTAATAGTAATACAATCAATGATGATAAGGATTTGTTCAATTTGTATATTAATCTATCTTATTTATTGTTCCAAAACGATATAATACAATTGAACTATATTATTAAAAAATTGGTTTTATCCAATTTTGAAATTAATAAGGATACATTTTTCAATTTTTTAGGTGGTATAATTACTTTGTTTATAATGTCAGACCTACAAATAGTTATTGAACATGATTCTATTAATATATTTAAATCTTTTAAAAAACGTGAGGATAAATTGAAAAAAAAAAGAATGAACAATTTTTTTGAAAATTTGTTAGAGAAATCAATAAAAATCAAAAAAAAATTTTATATATCCATCTCAGATTTACCAAAAAAATATCAGGATGATATTAGCAGGATAAAACAGATATGTAAAAATAAAGATAGTATCAATCAAAAAAAACATGGTAACGAAGAAGAAGAAGAATATAAAACAAATTCAATATTAACAAAAAAAATAGTTTTCAAAAATATAAAGGTAAATTATAATAAATTTGACCTCTTAAATCATATTATTTTGTATATTTTTGATATTATTGATAATCAAACTATTAAACAAATTACAAATAACCATTTAAACCCAGAATATGTTATACAAACATTAGAAATATTATTAGAAAATATAAAAGTAATGCTTGATGAAGTAATGATTCAATCAGAGCGGGAATGGGTAAATAATATTATAAATTTTATACGCAAAAATTTCTCAGGTAAAATATTTATTGAAAGGAATTTATCACTGAAAACAAATTTCTCTGAAATATTGAAATGTTCTAATCTCCATTCTCAAAATAACCATTCATTGTTATCATCATGTTCAATTTGTGGTACTAAAAATATATTTTTGGTTAATAAATGAATAAAAAAAAAAAAAAAATAAAAAAAAACTCATTGAATTGTTTAAAATATAATAAAATTGTTTGTTAGTTATTATATTTAATGATACTAGCAGCAGAACTGATCATCGCGATTCTGAAATATTTTGAGAAGGATCCAATATCTTTATCGATATGGCGATCTGTTTCTCATAAATGGTTCGTTCTTTGTCCCCATTTGGTGACCTCCTTTCACAAAATTAATTATCTATATACAGATTCTTTCATTCAAAAGTTTATAAACCTCACGGAACTCGATCTTTATTACAATTCCACAATCACAGATTCATCAGTTCAATGGTTTACAAACCTCACTCAACTTAATCTTCATTTCAATTCCACAATCACAGATTCATCAATTCAATGCTTGACAAACCTCACGGAACTCGATCTTTGGTGCAATTCCACAATCACAGATTCATCCGTTCAATTGTTGACAAACCTCACACAACTCAATCTTTGTATCAATAACACCATCACAGATTCATCAGTTCAATTGTTGACAAACCTCACTCAACTCAATCTTCATTACAATAACACCATCACAGATGCATCCATTCAATACTTAACAAACCTCACGGCACTCAATCTTTCTTTCAATTCCACAATCACAGATTCACCTTTTCAATGGTTGACAAACCTCACGAAACTCCATCTTTGTAACAATGACACAATCACAGATTCATCCGTTCAGTGGTTGACAAGCCTCACGGAACTCCACCTTCGCTCCAATTCCACAATCACAGATTCATCCGTTCAATTGTTGACAAATCTCACGAAACTCTATCTTGATGACAATTCCACAATCACAGATTCATCAGTTCAATCGTTGACAAACCTCACGAAACTCAATCTTTGGGATAATGACACAATCACAGATTCATCCGTTCAATGCTTGACAAACCTCACGAAAATCAATCTTTCTATCAATCCCACAATCACAGATTTATCCATTCAATGGTTGACAAATCTCACTCACTCACGCACTCACTCACTCACTCACTCACATAACATAACATATTAACTGTTTAAATAAATAAAACTATCTTTTATTAAACTATTTATTTTATTGTTCAATTTCTTTTAAATCTAATTCCAGGTCGGTTTTTCCTTATTTCTAGTAGATCGAAAAAAGTATCGCCACCATTATTTTTTGCCCATATATCAAATCCCCTTTTAGATAATTCACCAATAAAAATTAATTTTTTTCCAGATATAATATGCTTCGTTTCTTGCCATTGCTCCTTGGTCAAATCTTC
>SDBT01004312.1_pt1 | contig 24203 bp, 15 predicted proteins | sample 2277101 | NCBI WGS metagenome assembly SDBT01 (sample SAMN10404973, study PRJNA504765) | marine sediment metagenome | isolation source: marine sediment core GS10_PC15, 103 cmbsf | place: Arctic Ocean: Southern Knipovich Ridge | collected 2010 | reverse complement strand
TAACTGTAAAAGATGCTCGAGCTCAAGATAATGTTGCTCTTTATGAGTGTGTAAGAAATGGCCACCTGGAGTGTGCGAGGTGGTTGGTTAGTCAGTTCGGTTTAACTACAGAAGATGCACGAGCAGATGATAATTGGGCTCTTCAAATGTGTGTAGCGAATGGTCATGTGAAGTGTGCAGAGTGGTTTGTTGGTAGATTTGAGCTAAGCATTGAAGATGCACGAGCAGAAAATAATCAAGCTCTTCAAATGTGTGTATCACGTGGTAACACCGAGACTGCTAAATGGTTCGTTAGCTACTTCGGTTTAACTAGAGAAGATGCACGAACTGAAAATAATTATGCTCTTCGTTACTGTGTAAGAAACGGCCACATGGAATGTGCAGAATGGTTTGTTGACCACTTTGGTTTAACTATTGAAGATGCACGAGCTTATGGTAATGAAGCACTTCATAACTGTGTAAAATATGGTCATCTAGATACTGCAAAGTGGTTTGTTGACCACTTTAAACTAACGGTAGAAGATGCACGATCTGAAGATAATTACGCTCTGCGTTGGTGTGTAACCAACGGTCACCTAGAGTGTGCGCGATGGTTCGTTAATCACTTTAAGCTAACTGTAGAAGATGCGAGAGCTAAAGATAACTGGGCTCTTCGTTACTGTGTATCAAATGGTCACCTAGAGTGTGCAAAGTGGTTTGTTGACTACTTCAGTTTAACGGTAAAAGATGCACGAACTGATAATAACTGGGCTCTTCGGGAGTGTGTAGCTAACGGTCACTTAAAATGTATAAAATGGTTTGTTAATCATTTCAAGCTAACTGTAAAAGATGTCCGAGCTAAAAATAAAGATACACTAAAAACCGCACTTTGTGAGTGTGTAGAAAACGGTCATTTAGAGTGTGCAAAATGGTTAGCTGACCACTTTAAGCTGACAAGTAAAGATGCACGATTCGATGATAATCAAGCACTTGCGAGTTGTATAGAAAACGATCAAACTAAAACTATGAGATGGTTACTTGATTACTTTAATCTAACAACCAAAGATATAGTTATTGCAGTTAACAACATCACTCCCAGTTAGTTTAACTAATAACAACAAAAAGATCAGAACTCACTCTTACGTAACTGGACTGTAACGTACGAAAAATAATCATTTTCTCATCGCTCTACAGAAGAACACCACTGCTGCAATGATAATAATTATCCAGATTATTTCCATATTAGATTGCATCGAGGATGCTACTCCACAACAGCGACCATCGCCCTGATTTACAGTAAAATATTCTCCAAAATTCTCAATCGGAGCGGGTGTAGGTAAGAAGGATCCTGAAATCTCTTGGAGAGGAGGAGTTACTGCAGTAGTTAATATTTTAGGGACAGATTGTTGTGTGGATGATGATACATCATTTCCATCAAAGAAAGTTACAGTATATGCTGATGGTTGACCTGTACCTGGGTCTGTAGAATCACACTGAAACGTACTAGTAGGATCATTAAATTGGAATGAATATGCATCAGGACAGCTTCTTGTAAAAGTAGTTGTATAATCTACTGGCCACACTTTTGCTGGGTCACATGGAATTTGATTTGGATTAGAACACTTGGTTGAATAAGGTGAACAGTTATATGTGGGTGCTCTACAACAGTATTTATCTGCATCTGAGCTGGAACACTTGCTAGGATTTCGAACACACCAATCACATGCAGAATAACAACCAATAACATTTCCATTAGGATCTTTTAATTGAAGGGGACCAGGACAAATTGTATTTGTATCTCCAGGACATCCAGCTTCAGAACACCGAGCACCTGTAGAACCATCAGGTGTTATCTTAACTGAAATGTTATAGCCATTTACCTGACTTATGTCGAAGAAATCCTGATTACCAGCTCCATCAAACTTAAATTCTGCTAAAGTTACAGGACCTTGTGCTCCCCATCCATTAGGAGGTCGTCCTATACGACCTCCCCCCGATCCGCAGTAGAGAGTTCCCGGGCTAGCACAATTTCCAGTTAAACAACTTCCATTACCACTGTTATCAAATGTACAGTTAGTCCGAGCCCAAAACCTTCCAGCCCATCCACGATCAACATATAGTATAGCTGGAGGATCTCCCCTTTTCATCTCCCATCCTCCTGATCCAACACCTGGAACTCCATATGTAGGAGGTATAAATCCAGTGTTTGCTTGTGAACCAATCCATATATCTTGTAAAGAGTTATTTACAATAGTAATAACATGTTTATTGGTAGATACGGACGTTCCTGGCATTTCACACATTGTTAAGGAATTTCTATTAGAACGATAAAATAGATAGTAATTTATTTGTTTTGCCTCATAAATCAATGGATATTTAAAATTGATAGGGAAGTATAATTTGCTCTCTTTATCTTTCTGATAAAGAAAACAAGTAGAGATCAGGAACAGGTATTATCTTAATCGAAAAAAGTTGGAAGATACTGACACTCTTGCAATTGATCACATATATATAGATATAGTAGTGATCATTCTTTTTGCAAAATGACTAATGATATACTAGATATCATCAATAATAAACTAGGAGGGGCAACTCAATTACCTCCGATTGTTAATGATAGTGATGAAGATTCTGATGTAGATGATGAATATTTTGATGATATTCCACTTTCTTCTCTTTCATTACCAGGTAGGTGGTATTGGAATCTTAACACTATTCTTTTAATTATAATATTGCTCTGCATTTTCTATATAATATGGATGCAACGAGCCTCTTTACGAATTAAATGCTAGTCCCGATTGCAAGCAATTGGGACCGATTCCTTCCCCAATAATTCTTTACAGTTCCATCTGGTTGTACTTGTATATCATGACGAGGTCTCCAAGAGGTTGTATAAAATATCATAATAGCTATTAGTATAAGTATAACTCCTATAATAACTACTACTGTTTTATTAGCCATTAGATAACACTGTATACTCCCAGTTACAAACAACTGGAAGCACTACACAATCGTCAGTATCAATCATCACAATTAATTATCACAATATACAAATAGTTCTCAATTATCTAAGTAATGATTAGTAGCTTTGAAAATGAACTTGAGTTTATATGATTTAACTCAACTACTAATGGCTACTACTTCATTTAATACTGGAATGATAACAGCTGCTATTACACTTGTTATTATTTTGATAATATGGATCATATACATTTCTACTTCTAATAAAAATGGGTATAGTCTATTAGATAACAATCAAAAAAGACGTGCACTAGCCTTACAGAGATGGACCGAATTAGTAAACTATTCTCGTTTGACAGGCATCCCTATTTCCAGAGAGGATGCCTACGGATTTATGTCCACCCCGTTACAACGTTCATTCAATAGTAATCGTAATGCCAAAGGTCTAATTAATACTAGAACTTCAAATATAACAACTGTACATCTTGGAACAGCTTCACAGCTTAGAACAGCTGATGCTAGTCCTCATTTAACATTAAATTCGTGTAACGGATGCTCACCAAGTTGTTGGAATCCTCCTTCAGGTCAAAGTTCAGCTCCATATATGAGTCAACAATCTATCAAAATTGCTAATTTTGTAGTAGGAAACGTTCCAAACTCTACATTTACATTTTATGGTATAGCAGCTACTCTAACATCAAATTCGGGAGATACCACAGTTCAATTTCAGATAGCTTTAGTAAATAATCCTGGAACTGAGTTCCCTGTTAATCAGATTACTGTAGGAGTTTCGGGAGTTCAGGGCAGTGGAAATATTCCAGCTCTAACTACTACAGACTTTAAAAATATTCAAACAGCAGTAAATGATTATTTTCCAGATATGTATGTGTGCCCCCCGTTTCTAGGAAGTCTTTCTGACCCCGATGCCGCACCTCTTGCCTCACAATTTAGTAAATACAAGAATCTAAGGACTAATGTAAGTGTAAAAGACAATACTTTAAACATTATGCTCCCATCACTATTTCCATCTCCTGTAATCAGCACTAGCAACTATACAGCTGTAGGTACAATGTGGACAGCTCCTTTGTTAAGCACAGAAATGATGTATGAATATTGTTGTATCTTATTTGTTGGAGATATTGCTTCAATAGCAGCGAGTGGAGGGGGTCAAGTTCCTGAATGTACTGATAATAGTAATAGCAATGGTTGTAATCCAAAAACAGGAGTGGCGGTACTACTGGTACGAGACTATGATATAGAGAGTAATATATTTTGTAGTAACTTACAACCTCCTGGAAGCACTGCATGTCCAAATAGTCAACCAGCATATATGAAGTATAACGATTCTACCATGTATCCAAAGTTTAGTACAGAAAAGGGTATATACTATATGATCGCTGCATCTAACATTGTTTTATCAGATCAAAATAATGAAACACTGTTAGACCTTGATAGATGGGGATTTTGTAATAATTATCCGACGAGTGGTTCAGTTGATGGCGGAGGTCCTAAATCTATACCGTTGGTAAGAGTATCTACAGCATAATTTATACTTTTTAGATAGAACGTATGATAGATAGATAGGTATCTATGATACAACAATATTATTTTATATTTGTACACTTTTAGAATTTGACAGACGTGGTGAGTACGATAGTTTATTACAATTAGTTTAGTTAATTACAATCAGTTGAAACTTTATCAATTAGATAAATTACGTAAAAATGTCGACTAGACCTCGAGTTAAACGTAAAGTTCGTAGAAATGCTCCAATTAAGGGTGAACGTGCACAGGCGATAAGTGATATACGTAAAAAACTGGATGAACAGCGAGAATCGCTGTCTAGTATTGAAGTAGTAGTTTCTAGTGATGATGATAATGATGAAGATGATACAACTATCAAGAAAAAAGGTCTTACGAAACTTCCACAAACAAAGGACAATTCGTATAAAGTTAACGGAACGAAAACAGCTAAGCCTAAAAGGTTAGTTGGCACTCGTAAAAAACTAAACTCAAATTCTTCCGAACCTACGACAAGTGCTACTAAGAGTAGACGTGTAGCTAAGAAAGATAGTTCTGAATCTATTTTTGATAGTAAGAAAAAGTTAGTAAGATCAGACCAGAAAATGAAAAGAAATATCCGTACAAAGAATGATCACGAGGATTCAAATCAACAGAATGGAATTATTAAGAAAGAAAGTAAGAAACGGAGTAAGAAACAGATTCCTGCTAGTTTAAGAGACTACGATGAAAAATCACAAAAGGCAAATAGTGTATACAACAATGCTACATTGAATGAATATGAATATAGTGACTTCAAATATATGCTATATCTTGATGAAAGTTCAGGATACTATACTAAGGCTCTGTTTCAGATAATTTCTCAATGTTTTACTACATGTTGTTTACGTTTCAATGCTTCAGGAATGTCTTCCGAAATAGTAGACGATAACGACCCATTTCATGTAGCTATGAAGCTTACTATTCCTCGTAATCGTTGTGAATATATGTGGGGAGGAAAACCAGATGGAAAAAGAGTAGCAGCCATTAATCCAGCAGATCTATCAAAAATTTTGAGATGTATACGTAGAAAATTTACAGTAAGATTTTATGAACTAAAAAGTGTCCCTAATATTCTAAATATAGCAATTTCAATGGATTCTAAATCAGTAAATGATCTTTCTATAGGTACAATTAATATTTTTACTGGTAGTCTCGTTGATTTAAAACTTCCAGACGTTGAAGAGGACAATATTCCTCCTATAGTGCTTCAGACATCGTTTTTTCAATCTGCACTTAACCAGGCTCGAGATATCAATAACAAACAAGTTACTGTTTGGTCTAAATCCCGTAAAATTGTATTTGAAAGTAGATTACAAGGACTTATGGGAAGAACAACAGAAAGTGGAGTTATTTTTCCAAATGAAAAAAGAGAAAATCCATTTTTACAGGTGTTCAGCTTCACAATTCTAGATAAATTTAGGAGAGTAAGTACGTTAGCAGACAAAATGCAATTTTATCTTTCATATAAGTATAAATATCTACGTTTTAGGCTACGAGTAGGTGATTCGGGAGAATTAGAGGTGATTATTAATAGCTATCCACTAACTCACTCAGGGGCGGCGTCAAAACGGGGAAAGAGGCAGGATTAACTAATCATATTATCAAATCATATTATCTATAAATATGATTATGATTAATTAAAGGAGATAAGACTGTAAATATCCTTCAAGAGCACTACCTGACGCCCTTCCAATTGCAGGCATTGTCGTAGGTGGAACTACTACTCTACTATCACTATTTTGTGATCCACTTCCAGGTACTTGCATCTGGGTAGTACTGTTTTCATTTAGTTTTCTAAGTTCTTCTATTAATCTATCACGTTGTTTAGCCTTTTCTATAGCAAGATGATCTCTTGATTTGAGGCTAAAATATTCAAATATCCAAATAGCAAGTGCTGTTAAAATAAAGCTGAAAACAACTCGTGTAGTTACCGTATCTCTTCCGCCAACAATTTTATTATATAAAGCACGAGCAGTATTGTTCCAACTCAAAGCTACAAGAAATGATAAAGTGGTTAGAGTTAGAGCTGCGGCAGTAAGATTGAGTCGCCCCATTTTTACAAGTATTTAAATAATTCAAAAAGTAGTAACTAGAAAGTGTCACTATTCCCATTGTTTAGTTTATATTTAGGGGAAAAAGAGTTATTTATGATTAATATACTAATCATAAGAAATAGAGTGGAGCTTCTCAATAATAAGGATCAACACATACTCCTTCGAAACACACTTCATCTCCTTCACATTCCCAGCTACTACGACATTTTCGTGAACCAAAAGCTTCTCCTTTAAAACCTTGACTATAGGGACGATAATCCCACACCCAGATTCGTTGTAAGGGATACCTAGAATGGGTTAGACGATTTTTATAACTAGATTGTCGTCGTCCTGCGGCTAGAGGGTAGTTTCGTGGAGGCTGTTTTACAAATTGAAATCCTTCTTTTTCACGTGAAGGTGAAATTTTGATAAATTGTTTACACCCGTGACAACGTATTACAGGAATGTACTGCGATGGAGGACGTTGTCCCGGGGCAGTTCCTGCAACATTTCCGAAAAAATTTGCAGTTGGATCCCATTTATAACTGATTCCACATTCCTTACATTCTACTTTTACTGATCGGTTATTTTTCGCCCGAGTTTTGTTAACTGATAAAGGAAAATCAGAGAATGGATTAACACCAGGATTTTGAATACCACCAGATCCGCTAGTTAGTTTATATCGTGCGTTCCAAATAAATGCGTTAGGATCATTAACAGCAAACCCTTCACTATCAACAGCATCTTCTATCATTTTCATCGGACGTTCTCTAACACCCTGATGATCAAGCTCCATTGCAATTTCCGAACGATATGGAGAATCCCATTGTGTAGAATAACCTTCAACACCACCACCGTGATTACAACATCTGCATCGGTGATCTGCACTGACGAGATGCCGGTCGGCAGTCAGAACCGAAGTTAACGATCCGGTGGGAGATTGAGCCTCCCTTGTGATCTGCCCACCACGATTTTGATAATAAGGTAAATCCAGTCGCTGTCGTTCAGCAAACGGCAGTTGTGAGTAGTATATCTGTCCTGTAGGATTGGTTACCTGATATGTAGGAGCTAAAGTATTTTCTCGATGATTATATCTCGCAGTCAGCGCACCTTTCTTAGCATCAACTAAAGCTTGATTCTGTCCTAGTTGGTGAAGGGGCTGTGAACTCATTTGCTGAAATGGGCCATACTGGCGAACTGGAGACATAAACCCAGCATTAGGTCCATCCACATTAAAAATATACGGTTTGATATTATAGAGTCCACCCCAGTTAACTTTGGGATTATGAGATGGATTAGGAGCTAACTGGATATTAACTGGACGAGTCGACATTTTGTCAACTACCCTTTTTTAGTGGAGTTCTTTTCATGATGATACCAGATAAATGTATATTTAGAAGTACACAAATTTGGAAGCTCAAAATAGTTACCTATCATATACTATAATAAGCGAGTAAATCTACTAGATAAACATTATTTATACAACACACTACATCTACCCAGCTTTAAAAATCGACTAATTTAAATTTCGAAAGATCTGTGTAAAATTAGATATCATACTTTTTTGAAATTTTCTTCAAACACATGTTGATATTTTGTGTGGTCTGTAAACAATATTTTTGTACCATTTCTAGATCGGTACCATTTACCCCTTGTACGCCAATGTCTTTCAAATAGACTATCTGGTTTTCCGTATGCGTTTATATCTACAAAGTCCAAAATAATTCCCCAGTCACAACTTTGTGATCTTCCTACTCTTCCACCAACTTGTATTATCTCTGTTTCTGAATTTGACGAGTACCCCCAAACTAACGCATCGGCTGTACTATCAAATCCTCGACCAGCCTTCTTAGATGTTGCAATAACAATAGGAGTCTTTGGTACAATTTTTATGTTTTCAATAAACTTTCCTACAGTTGATTCACCAAGAGCGTTTTTGATAATACTATATAGGATCTTAGCTTGTTCGACGCGTCTACATGCCACCAGAGTTACTAGGGAATATTTCACCCACATTGTCATAGTTGCATTTGCTATAAGCATATTTCTTTCATAATCAATAGCCTGCTCATTTTCTGTATATATCCAGTCTAGATCTCCATTTTCTTTATTTTCTTTTGGAGGAATAAAATTTGTAAGTATTCTAAATACTTTAAGAGGTTTAGGATTTTCACGAACTACACGATGGGGTCCAAGATAAACATTTAGTACACCATCAAGTCCATCTCTACGATTAGGAGTAGCACTTAATCCTATCATATATCTAGGAGTAAAAAATGCCATTGATTGAGACATAGTCTGAGTAACAACAGTATCACATTCATCAATGATCACAGTACCAATATGGGACAGAGGATCCACACAATTAGCTGCAAGTTTCGTTACAATGATAGGATTTATAAAATAAAATATCCGTTTGGGAGTGATCTTCTTGGAAGTTACTTTTTCGTACAGTTTCCAACCACTTTTTATAGCTTTTTCTGTTAAAGAATAGTAAGTGTCAATAGCACCCATCCATTGTTCTCTAATTATAGTACTGTTTGTAATAATACCACATACATACCCAAGATCCATTATTTTTTCCAGGGTGGCATTAGTTTTCCCCCATCCACAATAAGCACTTAGCAAAGAGGTTCTATGTTGTTGAAGATGATTGTTTACCTCTTTCATAGCTTCTTTCTGGTAATCTCTTAATGTTATACTACATTTTGTTCCCTTTGGTAATTTTTGCGGGAAATTACTTTTAATTAAGGCTCGCTTATCTGATTTACTTAAATTTTTCCATTGTTTTCTACTCCACCAATAAGGTGTAACTATCCAGTCCTCACGAGCACGTTTAATACGATAAAATGTTTGAACTACGGGAGGAGGTCCACGATTTGGCAGATTCCCTACAATAGTACATGCCTGTTCTATGTCACGTTTAAATTTAGATGAAAGAGAAGAATATACCCATCTCCAACTCATCTTAAAACGTAATAGTAGAGAACCTTTATATGTCTGATTTTCAACAGACACTTATATATACATATATAACACTAAATATATCAGAACGCAAATGTTGTATCTAGTATTACGTATAAAAAATAGCTGAGATGAATTTTACAGAGCAAAGTCTGATATTTTATCGATAAAAATGAATTATGAGATTTACGCTACCATCAAAGCGACCTAACTAGTCATTTCTAGACCCACTTTTAACGGTTCTAGTCACTTTTGCTAATCCAATCTAATTCAAATTTGAAAGTTCCCAGGAAGACCCAACGATGTCGAACTCAAAACCTCGCAATCCTGTTCGCACGACCGTTCGTACTGGTCGTGCACCCCCTTCTGCTGGTTCCATTCCGATGAGGAATGAACTTGATGCTCCTTGCAAGTTCATCAATGTGGGAGGGCCGCATGGATCTGTGGGATGTGAAAATACATCAAGCTCGTGTCGTCGTACACACAGACTTCTCACTCCTTTTGAGTGGGTTGCGTGGTTTCCAGAACATGATATGCGTGATCATACCGATCGTTTGCTTTCTGCATATCGTCTCACTGTTGATGATCTAAGTGATCAAGATAAGTTTGACGAGTATGTTTCTGAACTCACCAATGAGGTTGAGGAACAGCTTTTTAAGGGCAATTTCAAAGGGCTCGATCGTGAGGCGTGGGAATCTCGCGTCAAAGAAGCAAATGATACTGGAGGTGATCCGCGCTATCCACCCCGTCCTCCTTCACGCTCTACGTTTTCGCGTTCTCCAGAACATCGCAACTATGTTCCGGACAACGAGTACCGTAAGTTTGAGAGAACTCATACTCCTAGTTATACGCAACTTTCATCCGATATGCGGCAGGATGGGAGTGTAAATAGTAATCTTGCAAAACTTGAAGGTTCAGAATACCCACCGCTGAGCGATCACAATGTGATTGAAGAGACAGATACTGTTGATGAGATCCCACCAACATATGCTACTGTTGTTCGAAATTCACTAGATAGTACTCCGGTTCCCGCTGAAGACAGTTCTAACGAGGATGAAAAATCTGTTAAGTCAGAACCTAAACCTGAACCAAAGGCTATTAAAATGAGTTGGGCAGATGACATTGTTGACGACGACATTGATGATGACAGTGATGATGACAACGGATCTAAGAGCGAAAGTGCGCCATCGCACAACGGAGTTGATAAAAACGCCGCTTTACGTATTTCATCTCGTAAACAGCTAGTGAAGAAAAGAGTGTATACAACTGACGATAAGCCAGGAACTATTCACCAAAAGGATTTGGATGCGTTGAACAACAATAACGGAGTGGTTCAAAAGTCTCAGATGGCAGGAATGTTAGAATTTTACATGCAGACTCTGATGCAAAAAGAAAGACGCATAATAGATAAACAGGAAGAACTTGAGGAGCGAGAGCTAAAAATAAAACGAAAAGAGGCACAACTAAAGAGACGTGAAGAAGAATTGGATAAACAACTACAACAACTACAACAACTACAACAACAACAAATGATTGATATGAATTAAAGAATTACAAAAAAGGGTAAAATAAAGGGTAATTATTTTTTAAAAAAGACTCTTAACAGAGTTTAGAGTCTTACGTTTTCAATCCACACTTACTTTTATATGATGGATCAATCGGGATTAAAGGATCCCAAACTCCCTTTTGGGAAGCTAGTTGTAAAAGTTTTTCAAATCTTACTTGATATTGTTCCCCATGAGGATCATTATCAGCACCAAAATCGGTAAGAACATGAGCTATTTCATGAAGAAGTGCAAACATTAAAGTATTGATGTCGAAAAGTTGTCCGTCACGTTTGTAACAACAAAGGTATATTTCTCTTTTTGAGTAGGTATAGCTTTTATTAGCGAGAAATAACGGAATCTTTAGAAGGTTAGTATCAATATAACGTAACCGACGTTTAAATTCTTGAAGTATAGGGTGAGAAGGTTTAAGAGAGCCAGCACGTATATCAATAAAAGGCTCAATAGTGGTTCCACTGGCTATATAAGATAGAACCAGAAGTGTCAGAAGTAATATAGGAAGAATCCAGTCTGGTATACACACCATCCTGAAAACTTATGAGTTTGTACCAACAGTATCACAACGATACAAGAGATTTGGTATTGTATCTAGTTTTTAATTAACGAATCTCTTTTTAATCTAAAGAGTAAATCTTTTCTTAATTTAAAGAGTATATATCACCAAGAGATGCTATAAAAACAAACTTTACTTGAAGTGCCTCCCTTAGCAAGACAAGATATCTGAGCTCAACTTTTCGTTACTGACTATGTTAATAAATATGGCACGTCCTTTTCTTAACTCTGAACAAAAACGCAAACAATCTGGTAGTACAAAGACTAAAGTAGTTGCTTCTAAAAAAATCGGAAATAATGCTACTCCTCCCCCCTCTAAATCTAATCCAGACTCTACAGAAGAAATGTTTAGACGTTTCTCTAAAACGCTGTTAGCAAAAATGCAAGAACATTTTGCTGATGTTAACAAGCGATTAGACCAATTGGAGGAAGATAGAGACAACCAATCGTCAACATCATCACAGAACAAATCTCATAAGGAGAGAAAGCCGAAGAGTAAAAAAATGTCGCCAGATGTAAAGATTATAACACTAAAATCTGGAGTGAAAACAACAAAAGTCGGGAAGAGTACGGTTACGGTGGTAGCTGTAGACAACAACTGGTGTCCCACTGGTAAAATAGTTGGAGGAAACTCTCGGGACCTCACAGAAAAAGAGCTTGCTAATCTTTTCAAGAATGGATTTAAGGAATATCAAGAGGAAAATTCGTCTGAAGATGACGGAGTTTCAGATGAAGAACTTAGCGAAGAACTTAGCGAAGAAGAACTTTCGTTAAGTGATGATAATGACGAAGACTAACTCTTTTTCAGGTAGTGTCAAGAGCAAAATACAATTGTAAATACAATTGTTAATATTATGGTATCTATTGATATTCTAAAAAATTTAGAATACTGATTACACTTTGAGATAGACGTATTTAATGAACTTATCATTATTATGGATTGTACATTCAGTACTTCCAGGCCAAAGGCCCAAAGCACTCTTACGATCGGGAAAGGACAGCGCCTTGGAAATCTGTAAGATCTTGCGAATCAGTTTGGTCGGGGAGTACTATTGTATTAAATCAACTATGAAATAATATTAATCACCCAAGAAGAGTTAGGATACCAAAAGTAAAAAGGAGGAATAGCAAAACTACTAAGTGACACTACTACTATGTTGTTAATCTCTAGATATCTATGAGTGTTGTAATAAAATACAACACTTCATGTAATCATAATAGCTCTTTTTGTAATATCAGTCTAGCTAACGGTCGTTATTCACAACATATTGTAGATGATAATGATAATGAGTTGATACGATCATCTTTTGACGTATCAAGTGAAGTGATGGCGAAAGGATCTGTAAAATCAACAGCAGGTCCTGTTCTAAAGTTCTCTCTAAAAGAAATTAAAAACTGTATCATAGTTGAATTTGATAATACTCTGTATACACCACCACAGTCTTCATATCAATTATCGAACAATTGGATTCCTTGTCTACTTCAAAAAGAGTTAGTTATTGCCTCACAGTTAAAGAGCACTCCTGAATCTTTAACTAACGGAACTGTTAACAAATCGGTATACAGATTAAGCTGTGCATATTACGCGGTACGGTATCATATTATCGTGTTAACAGAACGTAATTATACTCCTTTTTTAGAGGAAGTAATTAGGCATATATACACAGAATGCAATATTAAAGGATTTCCAACGGTAGATCCTGAATGGTTAAAAATAGTATACACCCCTCATGGAGAAGATGCTTTTGCGTTTAAAGAAAAATTTATGAGAGAATTAAGAGTAGAACTGGGTAGTTATGCAAATATTCTGTATGTTCATCATCATGGTCCTACTTTAAGATATTTACATTCCCTTTTAGTAGATAATAAGATACAAGGAATATGGTTTACGCCTAGTGAGACTCCTTCCTCATCTTTAGAAAATACTAAACAAGATACGGAGTTCAGTCCTACATTAGGACCAAAAGGAAAATTAGTAGGTATTATCGGCCCTCCTGGATGCGGAAAAACTTTTTGCTATAAAGAGTTCTTGAAACATTTTAGTGGTTGCAATCGTATCTCTACTGATATACTTAGACTTGCTGAAATCTCTAGAAGAAGCGGAGGAAGCTTAAATAGCACATCGTTCCGAGAAGTTGCACAAGATAGAGAGTTTACTAAAAAAATGTATGTAGAAATAGAGAAAGAAATACAGAGAGAACTACTAAATGGGAGGATATGTTTCGTAGATACATGTAACGATGAAGAAATGCGTATTGATATCAATGGATATGCGGAGACACATTTATTTTCCTATATGCCAACCATAAAAAACGATGGAAAACTAATGGTATCTCCTAGTTTCTTTGCATGGATCGTTACTAATGTTATGAAGCGTACCCACCAACAAAATGAAGAATCAACTCTTGTAGGGGTATCGTTACCCTTAGTTTTTAGGGTATGTCTCTATAAGTGTATCAAGTGTGTTAAGATGGCGATGGACCTTGCATTTAATCGCAAGTCTACATTATATAGATACACGGAGTGGTGGAATACTAATTTGGACTCTACACCAGATGCAATAATACTTAAAACAATAATGGTTAGAGCAATGAAACTATTTGACACCAATGTACGTGTTACTGATCGAGTAATTGCAGATATAATTGGAGATCCATTTACAGTACTTCCACTTGTCCGTAGAACGGATGGAAGCACTCCCCGGTCTTACATCCAGTTGCATGCAACTGGAGGTTATCAGTCTCAGGATAAACAATCAAATTTTTACTCAAGAAACTCCGGTAGCGAGATAGGTGCTTCCAGTTACTTTCAATCGGGAAGTACTTTGGGGACAAATTGGTCCCACGGGATCGGAGGCCCCATCAGTACTGATATTAATCCTTACGATTTTTCTGGGAACAAAAAAAGTGTTGAATTTCAGAATAAAGACAGATCAAGGATCCGTAAATCTGATGAACATCCCTTTGATATTGTAAGTTCAAGAAACAGACACCGATATAAGCATCAATATAATACTGTATACCGAAATAGTTCAAAGGATACAGTTAGGCAGGACTCAATTCTTAGTATAATGATGAAACTAGGAGCCAATGTATCAAAAGCTATTCCAAGTGCTAAAGAATTAACAGATATATGGATCACTCATCTAGAGAAGTGTTCAACGAAATATATAATATTAGATACAAAAATAGGATTTATAGTACCACCTGAAGTTATACTCTCATTTGTTCCTCAACTAAATAATTCTAATGTATATCTAAACTATATAACGGTGTGTGATCAATCCCATAAGAATTTTAACTATTTTATGGGGTTGATCGGACGTATGGTAACTGTTGATTTTATATCTGATCCTAGTAACAGTGGTAATGGTAATGGTGGTGGTAATAAGCATATAGGAAAAATATACGTCGAAATTAAAGTTCATAACAATATGATCGCAAGATCATTAGAATCTACTACATCAAGTAACCATTATTTACTTCAACTTGCTACTACAACCTCAACAGCTTTTGATATTCCGTTACTTAGAACTAAGACTGTTAAGGGGAAGCTTCCTCTTATACTTTTTTAGATTTCTCTATTTTAATTTTCCTAAGGGTGGACCCTTAAGAAAATATCAAAGAAGATGAAGTAAAAATAAACAAGAAAGAATATCAAACAAAGGAAATAACAAAAAGTAACGATGGGAAAGAAAGGACGTGTTCGTGCACACGAATTTACTGCGAAGAATGACCGAGAACATATCTTATCGGAGCCAGGAATGTACGTGGGGTCTATAGAGACAACAAAATGTGGTACATGGTTAATGGATCCTGATGAGAAGCGGATTATTTTCAAAACTATAAAATATAATCCAGGACTAATTCATATCTTTCGTGAGATTCTAAGTAATGCCCACGATAATGTTGAAAGAAGTCTAGAACGATCAGAAGATCATCCAGTAACTGCTATTAAGGTTACGATTGATGTAGATACTAGTAGAATTACAGTGTGGAACGATGGTTTGTGGATACCGGTGGAGGAGACTGATGAACTGGTACGTCTAACAGGAGAGACAGTATATGTTCCTACTATGATATTCGGTCGTACTAAGACATCGGGTAATTATGAGCAGGAGACTAACACCGGGGGAGGGCAGTATGGATTTGGTGCTAAACTAACTAATGTGTTTTCAAGTGAGTTTACTGTAAAATGTCACGATCCTTACATCCATAAAACATTCACTCAAACTTGGAGTGATAATATGAGTAGCGAAAGTACGCCTCTTATTAAACGATCTTCAGCAAAGAAAGGATACACAGAGGTTAGTTGGATCCCAGAATGGTCCTGTTTTGGTGATTCTAATTATTCTAAATCTATGATTCGAGTGTTCCATAAGTTGTGTGCAGATGTGGCTATGGCATCTGGTGTACCTGTCACTTTTAAGTGTGGGGACTATACTCATCGAATAGTTTTAAAGCTCGGTAATGATAAGAATCCAAAGCTAGTACAATATGTTCGCAAGTTTTATGGACTTAAATGCATTGATTTACCAAGTCCAACTAATTCTACAGATATTCCTTACTCACAATGTGTTGTAGCTGAATGGACACAACCAGGGCAATCTCCAGGAAGTATGGCGTGGTGTAATGGTATCTTTAATCCGTATGGGGGCGTACATGTTAATGGATGGATAAATCCTGTAATTTCTATTCTTAAAGACGATATATTCAAAGGTAAAAATTCAACTACTTTCAGACCTAGTGACTTTACTGATAATTTGCTATTTTTCGTATCGGCTCGTGTCAACAAACCCAAGTTTGACGATCAGAGAAAGACTAAGATGACTAAACCTATAGTTACCGGTGCACTTGGTAGTTTACGTAATGAACGAAAGGAGATAGCAGTTACTGCTGTTCGGAAAAAGTTACTAGCTCTTAAAAAATGGGAATTTGTTATCAGACTCCAAGAAACTGCAGAAGATAGAGCCAATAGATTGTTATCCAAGGGAGAGGGTAAAGGAAATAAAAGACCAATGATTGGAAAGCTAAAAGATGCTAACTGGGCATCTCACAAATCGTGGACAAAAAGAGGACGTACTAGATTGTTGGTAACTGAAGGAGATTCGGCTCTTACATCTGCTAAATCTGCTCTGTCGGTTGTTGAAAACGGTCATAATATATATGGCGCTCTTCCTATTCGTGGAAAACTTATCAATCCTGATGGTAAATCTGTTGCTGTAGTTGCGGCTAATGCAGAAGTTGATGCTCTAAAACGAACACTCGGTATTAGACAAAATGTAGATTACTCAAAAGACTCAGAATATGAAACTCTAAGATATGGAGGAGTATGGTTGTTATGTGATGCTGATGATGATGGTTATCACATTCAAGGTCTAATTATGTGGTTATTCAAAACTTTGTGGCCCAGTTTATGGAAACGTGAGTATATACAGGCAGTCGCAACTCCTGTAGTAAAAATGACTAAAGGAACTGGTAAGAAAGTAAAAACGCTAGAGTTTTACATTAATGACGATTTCAAGAGGTGGTGTAAAGAAAATTCTCAACAAGGATGGAGTAAACCTAAGTATTACAAAGGATTAGGAAGTTCCAATAAAGAGGAGGTTAAGAAATGGCTTCAGTATCTTCGACGAATTGACTATATTAATGATAATGATGCTGAAGAATCGCTTGATATGGCATTTAACCCAAAGAGAGCTGATGATCGTAAGGAATGGCTAGGGAAACTAAATCCTGATAATATTAACCGACAATATAAGGAAAAAAAACTTGATGATGGACGTGGTATTTCTATATGTGTTCCCGTAACTAAATTTGTTCATAATGATTTGGTATTATTTAGTTGGGCTGATTGTGTTAGGAGTCTTCCTGGATTTGACGGTCTTAAGCCTGGTCAGCGTAAGGTTATATTTACATTTAGAAAAGGTGGAATTAAGACGCCTACTAAAATGGTTCAGTTAATTGGTAGAGTCATTAGTGATGCACAATACCATCATGGAGATGCTGCATTAGCAGGTAATATGATTGGTCTTGCGCAAAGTTATCCGGGTTCAAATAATATACCTCTTCTAACCGCTGATGGTCAGTTTGGATCTCGGCTTAAAGGAGGAAAAGATGCTGCTTCTCCACGATACCTCTCTACGGCTCTTGCTCAGATGCAGAAGTTAATATTTAGATGGGAGGACGACCCCATACTTCATTATCTCGAATCTGACGGCATAAGTGTAGAACCTATAACATACTATCCAATCGTACCACTAGTTTTAATAAACGGTTCTGATGGTATCGGTACTGGATATAGTACCCAGATCTGTAATATACATCCTATGAAGGTTGTTAAGTGGATAAGATACTGGATCAATGGCAAACGTCCAAGAAAAAATATAGATCTTAAGCCATGGTGGAATGGTTGGAACGGTGTAGTTAAACGGGAAGGTAAGAGTTGGATGACATATGGTAATATTAACAAGGAAGGTGTCCGTAAGTATCGTATCACTGAGCTTCCAATTGGTATGTGGACTCAGCTGTTCCAAGAAAGTGTTAAAGCTAATAAGAAACCTGATAAATTTGGTCTTACCTACTGGGAAAAAGAGGAAATTATTAGCAGTTACACGGAAGGAGGAGATGAAAATACTGTTGATTTTGAGTTAACTGCTGGTAATAACTGGGATGAAAATATGGTGTGCAACAGTTTGGTTACTACTCTCCAAGCTGATAATATGCATGCATTTGATATCAACGGTGCTATCATAAAGTACGCTAACTATCACGAAATTATGAAATACTTTTGTGAACAACGACTAGATGCTTATATACGCAGACGGAAATGGTGGCTACGTGAATATAAACGTCAGCTCAAAATTTTGAATGGAAAGTATAGATTTGTACGAGAGGTTATTGATGACACTTTGGTACTTAGTAAACGTTCAGAACAGGACGTGATAGAAGATCTTCAAAGTAAAGATTACTATGAACTTAGTTTTGATGAAAAAGGATATGATGTTAACGGATTTCGATATCTAACTAACCTTCCCATGAGGAGTATGACTAAAGAAATGCTCAAAAAACTTAAAGATGAACATGATAATCTCCGAGACACAATATACAATGAACTGAAAAATAGCACTCCACAGGATATATGGCTTAGAGAGTTAGATGAGTTTGTAGACGCGTGGAAAGAAGTTCGTGATGTAGAGTAGTCAAAAAGTGATACATCTACTTATTTATCTGTTGTAGAATGATGATAACTATCTCTAATTTTAATTAGAGATAATTTTACTTTGAGAGGATAATAAGCTGCACTGTAGTTATGCAGCACTGTAGTTATGCAGCACTGTAGTTATACAAATCAGAAAGGTAGTGTGGTTTATGAACCAATGTTTCTCCATCTACAGTTTGCGTCGTATCCGTAATATTAAATGGTCCTCCTTCTTCGCGAAGATCTCCGCGTGCAAACTGACCCACCGCAGTTCCGCTTCCTGTAAATCCTTCGACAGCTTGTATTCCACATCCTGATCTTTTGTTAGTTAGAAGAGGTGGTTGATATCCGTTATAAGAGTTCCAACCATACACAGCCTGTGGTCCGTATCCAGCAAAATTAACGGGAGGTCCACAAGCACATCCACAACAACTTTTTCGAGTGAACTTAGGAGGAGGAGAACCAAGATTAGGTTGTGGAGGTTTATACTTAGTTAAAAAGACTCCTCCGCACCTACGTGCACACTTTGGCATTATTGAATTATCATAAGTGGCATTACCGGATCTAAGAGCAACTTTGTTACAATAATACGGTCCCCTACATCTAGGAGCATTTGGGGAGTGATGACACGGTGAAAGATGTCCAGTCTGAAATCCCTCAACACTACGCACATTTCCACATCTTTTGTTTGGACATCCTAGATACTCTCCAGCAAAGAAGTTACAGTTACTAGCATCTTCATTTACAAATTTGGGTGGTGGGTTCAATAACGCTTTTGAGGCTCCACGAGTATATGCACACCCAAACCGGCTGGCTATCGGTGGAGGTGGAGTAGTGAGTACAACTCCATCCCTAAATGAGGAATCAAGATATGCAGTTCCTAGAAAACGTTGGTTAGCCAAGTTATCGGGATGAGTATCAGAAGCAGCCTCACGGTACATAATCCTTCCTGATGCATCTCGTTGCGGAGTGGGTATCTGAAGATAATAGTCAGGAATTTGTCCTTGAGGAGCTGCAGCAGCAAGTCCTCCAGTACATCCAGAATCTAGTACGTCAACTGTAAGTAGAGGCCGATTTGCCATCGTAGAATTATATTAGTAAAATCTAAACTCTTGTTTACTCAACACATCTCACTATAATTTGGAGTTTCACATTAGTTTGATAAGATATCAAATGATTATTAGTTTGATAACTTCTAGTGTATTATCCGTTAAGAACTTTTGCTTATACAAAAGTTACTTAATGTACTCCTAGTTGCAAAGTACTGAACATTTTTTTATCATAAATCATATAATTGTTACTATATCAGATGTTAGAATCTGGATGATGTGAAACTCCAAATGTATTTTCAGATACATATACACAATATAGAAATCCATCTTCATCCTTATGGAGCTCGTGTATTGAATTCATAGTTTTAGATGGACAAGGCATTGCTTCACCGTTCCCTACATAGAAAAATAATGCCCTTTCGGGGGAAAGGTTGATACCAGTTCTAAATTCACTAATAAAATGGCTAAAAAGAGTATCACCATCTATAATATACTTATATGAAGGAAGTGGTGGAAGATTTTTACATTTTGGAGCTGCACTCATGATAATTCCCACTCCATTTGGATACTTAATCTTTATTTTCTGATATAATTCTTTTCTTTTTTCTAGTGAGAATTCCCTAAATTCTCGGGCATTTTTAGGAGACTTTTTGTTAGACGACATAATTAAGTTTTTGACTGATATGATAAATCAGATAAGTTAATTGATGTAATGTGTAGTGTCACTAACTGTCAACGAAAAACTTTATTCTAGACAGATGTTTGTCTATTAGCAAAGTGTTTGCTAGTGTAAAAAGTTGTCACGACAAATTACATCATCCTAATTTCTAAACAAATAACTAGTATGATTATGAGACTTTTTCAGATATATTTACCACTTAGAGATGGATTTTTAAGTTATAAGAAATAGCTTTAAAATAAGTAGGTTTATGATGACTTACACTAACAAGACACTTTAGAAAGTAGATAAACACCATATTTTACTTACAATGAAAGTTGATAAGAAGCAAACAGCTAACGATATCCTAACTGTATCTCAAAACGTTGTAGAGATTGGTGATAGTGATAGTGATATGTGCACACAACTACCACTACAATCTAAACAACTAGATGATGAACGTGATGGTTCAGATTGTAGTGGAAGTGATGGTTCAGATACTGAACCAGAATCCCAAACGCTATTAACAACTCTCCCTGTAGTATCTACACATTCAACAGTGAGGTATGGAGATATATATAGTGATGTAGGAGGATCCTCTATGATTATTAGATCTTCGGATGTTTCTATTGATAAATGGCAACAGGCTCTAAGTGTCTACCAAAGACTAGTAATGAGTGAAGTAATGGCCGAAAAGGAGTTGGCTTATAGAAGTCTTACATCTTTTATATCTAACTCAGAAATACCCTCAGTGTATCGCCTGCACGCTTTTCGTCTACTATGGGAAATGGAACTTACCACATTACAAGATGAATTCCTTAGAGAAATTACGCTTACATTCTTTAATGAAGTCGTTACGAAAAATAATGGGTGGTGTAGCCCTATTTTTACCGATATACTAAGAGCAATGATGGAACTAAGTTTATCTGAAGACCAATTTGTCCAATTTATGAAAACATTGAAAGATTACCTTCAATTAGATACAGCTAAGGTTTATTATGAAACTACAAAAGGATTTTCATTGGTAAATAGTATTACAATTACAGCATTATGTAATATATGGTCAATAATTCTTGATTTAGCAATTTCGTTCAAGATTAATACACAATCAAAGGATGCTATCTTACAATTAGATAAGCTAGAAGAATGGGCTCTTACTAACTTTAGGACTTTATTACATCAAGAACTTTCCTCCAAAGTGGAAAGTTCGGAAGAAAGTTCTAGACTTCTAAATTACACAAACTATACAGGAGTTATTGATCGTATATCTAGATGTCGGGACTGTCTCACAATGGAAACGGTAACCTTAATTATTAATGATTATGTTGAACGGTGGGAAAGTTATATACAACCACATGAAATAGAAGTTACCAAACGAATCAACTTCCATACGAAGAGGATACTAACGATAATTACTAGTATAAAATACAACCATCGCGATGAGGCTCGTATGTTACGTATGGATTATACTTCTCTTCCTAGTGCTATAAGATGGGATGAGTTTGGAATCAGCATAATTAGGATGGTAACAGCTGATGACGAGACTATGATCCAGAAGTACAATGAAAAGGTTGAAGGATATACATCTATTGAAATTATCCAAAATTTATACTTTGATGAACGTAACACTGCAAAAGCGTGGGGAAGAGTTCTAGCCAACTATCATCTCTTTACATCTTCTCCTCCTTCACAAACGATAAACGGAAAGTGGTTGTTTCTTGACACTCTTGCGTGTTCAAAATACACATTTCACAGTTATATTATCGATTTATGTTTATTAGTGTACAGAGAGAGCCGAGATCCTTGGGAAAAACAGAAGGTAGTAGAAAAATTGATAGTTATAGGAGAAGATGATACGATGGATCCAGATATTCGAGGGTTAGCTATTGATAAGCTTCTCCAAACTCATAATCTTATGTATGAAAAGAAAGCTAATGCAATTATCGAGGGAATGAATGCAGAATCGCGTGCTGAAGCTCTTAAGAAACGGGGTGTAGTTTACAGATTGTTTGACGATGCGGAAAATTCTCATAACGAAGCCATAACAAAATCTACAGAGGAATCCGTTATTAATCTTGACAATTGGTATTATACTGAGTTTTATAAATTTCATAAGAAACAAGCTGAAAATCCTGGTGAACGTGGTGATTATGAGTATACTAAAGAGGAAAAATTTCATAAGGAACAAGTTGAAAACGGTGAACTAATGGGTAAACTTATTGAAATAATGAGAGAATGGAGTATCAGTAATCCGAAAGTGGTAGAGGGTATTAGTTTCCAGAAGGTTGACCATACTCTTCGAAGATGCTACGTTGATAGAACTGTAGTAACTTTTAGATCTATCAGGGCTCGGGAAGTTATAGGATATATATGTGCATATATAAACAGTAACTACATTGTAGATAGTGATAAGTACTTTGATCTCTACCGTAACTTATACATTAATTTAGAAGATAGTTACAAGACTTGTGGAACCGGAGTCATTAACCGCGTTGTTCCTACTCTTATTGGAGTTACTGATATGGTTAATCAACTAATTGACCCAATGGATGCGATTATTAACAGGTTAAAGGCTCGTTATAACTCTTATTTAAGAAAACTTGATGATATTGATCTTCAGACACAACTTATGCTGGAAATGACCCTCGAGGCTCCTGAATTACGTAAAACTTATGAAAGTTGGCGCAAGACAACTGTAGTTAAAGTTCTTACTGAAATTAGAAAAGAGGATTTAGAAGCAAACGATGGATGCAAAGCTATATGGGGTGATTCCCAAGAAACACATAGTACAGTAGTCTGGCCTCAATATAAAGGAAAACCGTTAAATGAGTATGATCCATTAACAATGTAACAGAGTTATATTAATAGTGTAACTTCACACTTCTAGTTGCTTGCAACTGGGGTTACTACACGACCAGGAAGTATAAGACGAGGAAGTACTACCTTCGACCTATATCGAACTAGATTGAACAAATTTGTTCAATCTAATGATAAACAAGTAAGATTCTAACTTTGTGAGTCAGAGTTTAATTAGATTAGACTAATGGTTTTATAGAAAGAGTATATATCGATATACTGGAACATTTAGTATGAAGTTATACTATCTATGTAACTAAAGTACTTAAAAGATATATGATAGTATATTATACATTTATGAATAGTTTCGTGAGACAGGGCAAAAATGAATAATACGTAATATGTCAGTCTAAAAGTAACACGTTTTCGTTTATTAATTTACGTTTCAGTTGATAAATTACAAACCTGTTTGATTTACCAATTTCAAAATGCCGCGCGGTAAAGCTCCAACTGGTGGTAGTGTCACCGTAAGTGAACAAACTGTTAAAAATCTTGTTGCTCAGGTTTCTGAACTTCAAAAAGAGGTCCAGGGGATGCGAATTGATATTGTAGCTGGAGGAACAGCTAGTTCAAAGGGAGGATCGACTGGTCCTAAGAAACCTCGTCGAGTTAATGCTCTTAAATTCTATCTTGAAGATGTTATTGATGGGTGCAAGAAGCAAGCACTAAAGAATGATAAGAACCTAAAAGCCCTTAACTTGTATATGGCTGGAAAGAAAATTGCAACTGAGAAGTTTAACAAACTGCCAGCTAAAGAGAAGGCTAAATATGAAGCTAAGGCAACTAAGGAAAATGCTAAAAACGGTGTAGGTGCCCCTCC
>SDBT01004311.1_pt1 | contig 24206 bp, 33 predicted proteins | sample 2277101 | NCBI WGS metagenome assembly SDBT01 (sample SAMN10404973, study PRJNA504765) | marine sediment metagenome | isolation source: marine sediment core GS10_PC15, 103 cmbsf | place: Arctic Ocean: Southern Knipovich Ridge | collected 2010 | reverse complement strand
GTATAAGTCTGAATATACGTCAAAAGGTGAATCGATAGGCTTTCAAATAAATATAGTAAATGCTGATAAAGACAAAGCAAAGTAAGATATTTTACAAAAACTGGGAAGCTATTCAATCAGGGAAATACCGTTACATTCTCAATGAAGGCGGTTCAAGGTCGACTAAAACATATTCATTAATTCAATGTTATCTAAATCTTGCAGGACTTGAACTGAACAGATTAACTGTATGGAGAGCAAAGCGAACATGGACAAAGGCATCTGTTTACAATGATTTCATCCGGTATATCAAATCCATTGGCATTTATAATAAATCACATTCAAATGAAACTGAACTTATTTATCGTTTTGGGAATAGCTCTATTGAATTCAATGGCATGGATGATTATCAAAAGCTGCACGGATTGACTCAGGACTATGCCTGGCTTAACGAACCGATGGAAGCCGGCAAAGAAGATTTTGAGCAGATAGATATGAGGACCAAAAAGATGCTATTCTTTGATTACAATCCCACAGAAGAAGTTCACTTCATATATGATTTAAAAAAGTTACCGGAAACATTCGTAATAAAATCAACAATTATAGATAATCCTTTTATTGAGGATTCCGTAAGAAGAAAAATATTCAGCTATGAACCAACAGAAAGAAATATAACCAGGGGAACAGCCGATGTTTATAAATGGAAAGTATACGGACTTGGCGAAGCTGCAAAAAGGGAAGGATTAATTTATAAATATGAAATCATTAAAGAGTGGCCGGAAGATGCCAAATTCATAGGGTATGGTATTGATTTCGGTTTCTTTCCTGATCCTGCCGCTTGCGGGAAAATAGGATTATATGATGGAAAATTAGTTATTGATGAACAATTCTATGAAAATAATCTAACGTATGTCGGTCCGGAAGATTCAATAGAAGCAAGATTAAGGGAAAATAATGTCAGGAAGGAATTAATCATAGCTGACTCAGCTTCAAAAACCGGCATCAAAGAATTAAGTATCGCAGGGTTTAATATCATTCCATGCTTAAAATATGCCGGATCAGTCAAGGATGGTATTGAATTAGCACAGAATTACCAACCCTTTTTAATAACAGAAAAAAGCCTGAATGCAAAAAAGGAACTTGATAATTATACATGGCAAAAGGATATACGAAATGATGTTTTTACAAAAAACCCTATTGATGATTATAATCATTTACTAGATCTTATGAGATATGTCATTCAGAAAACACATGGAAGGAAGTCAAAAGGACTGAGGCGGATAAACTAATTTATATTCAATCTAATATTAATATTCTGTAAATTACATTTAATTAAAACACAAAGCCATGAATCCAAACACTGGTCAAGTAATAAGTCCTGAAGAAGCTAACAGGCTCAGTAAGATATTACAAGAAAATTTTGTCCCTATTGATATTGAGGACATGACTAACAAGCAGAAGGAACTAATGCATGTGAGTCCTTATGATAATAGAAGTAAGCTTGGAATACATGCTAAGAATTTACGCAAGAGTAGAAAACCTGATCGTAATGGCCTTTGTGCATGCGGTTCATACAAGAAGTATAAGAAATGTTGTATGCCTAAATAAATCCAAATGAGCGATAGACGAAACTTTCTCAAAAATCTATTCGGCATAACAGCCGGATCATTTATTGCAGCCAAAGCTGGAAAAGAAATCTGGCAAGGCCGTGATGAATTTGAAAGCCAATATGATAAACCGGAAATGATTAAAAAGAAAATTGCAACTTATCCACAAGGCGGAATCGGAACTATATGTTCTGTATCTTCAGTATGGGAACCAATGGAACTATGAAATCCCTCGAAGCTTCAATGATCATTAGAAATGAAGCAGAAATGCTTCCCACTGCCTTGGATTCAATGGAAGGCATTGATTCTATAACGATCTGCGATACCGGTTCAAGCGATAAGACATTCGATATTTATAAACAATATCAAAAAACCTTTCCGTTAAAGTGGTTTAAATATTCCAGGTTTAACGCAGAAACGCATATCGATGATTTCTCCCATGCCAGAAATGAATGCAAGCAGGAGTGTAAAGGTGATTGGCTATTTATTCTCGATGGTGATGAAGTTTGTCAATTTGACATTGGGAAAGTTCAGAAAATGATCAATAGTCAATGGATCAAAGATATTAACGTTCTATTGATTGATGTTCAGACTGATATTGAAACAACACCACAGCCGAGAGTATTCAGGAACAGGCAGGATATGTGGTATTTCGGAGCCGCGCATAATACTCTGCGATACTTCCCGGACGGCAAAGAAGGCAAAGCAATAAAATTTCAGCAAAGCAAATATTACAAAACAACCTTAAAGATCAGGGCATATACTTCTCCCAATCATGAAAGGGAACCGGACAGGACACTGAAAATCCTCACAGATCAGCTTCAGAAAAATCCTTACAACGACAGATATATTTACTATTTAGTTCGTGAATGGCTTAATCGCCGCGAGCCAATAAAAGCACTATTTTATCTTGATAAATATTTCCGTATAGCACCACCAAGCAATGAGAAGGCAGACGCTTATTATTTAGCAGCAACGTGTCACGCTGATATGGGGGATTTCGGAATGGCTGGAGAGTTTGCATTAAAAGCTGTTGGTACATTGCCGAGTCTGCGTAATGCATGGAAGCTACTGGAAGCATTGAGCCATCCTGATTACAAAGAATACTGGGCTGTTATGGTCAAGAAAGCTGATAATAAAGGAGTAATGTTTATAAGGGATTAATATAAAAACTATATAACGATGTTCGGAATAAATAAATATGACTTAGCCATTAATCTTGAAAAGATAAGGTTGCAAAGATGTGCATATTCATCAGCTAATTTCTGTGACTGTAAATACGGGCGAGAGAACGAAGAACCAAATACAATGAGTGAATCATTTTCTGGCTGTCCGGAAATTAATCAAGCAAAAAGATTACTAGAAGTTATGACAGGCAAGGAATTTGCCCGGCTCTGTAAACGTGCTGGGATATCTTATTAATTAAAAACTTTATAATGAAAAAAATAGGTAAAATATTGACGGGGGTCTGTATAGTATCAATGATAATCGCTCTTTGTCTCTCAATATATGTGATGTGGGATTTCGAGAGAGCTTATGATACAAAGGTCTTGGAAATTATAGGTTCTCTTTTGGTAATAGCCTTTCCATCTGCAATGTTCGGAGCGGTTTTATCAAATGGGGATTAATGAAAAACCAGGAAAAACAACAGACGAACCCCTTTAGTAATTCATATCTTATCCTGGCCGCTGGTAATCAAACTAGGTGGAAAATAGGAACAGGGATCCCCAAAGTTACAACAGGATTATCAAAAAAGTCTGATCAATGGCCTGAATTATCGAATAAAGAAACAATGAATGAATATTTAAAACGAGTATATCCAGAAGGCGATTGGAATAGCTGGACTAAAGAACAGGTTGCGGAAGCAGAACTAATCCGTGATAATAACGAGACTCTAAAAGAATATAATAAACGCATACAGGATCTTATTGCTGAACATTCATAAATAATCAGTATAATTCGTATCTTTGTATTAATTATATGGGTGCAGACATAAATAATTTATAAGGCCTATGGTGAGTAGGAGCTGCACCTCCGAAAGTCATAGGTTTTTTATTATGGCAAAAGAAATTATCAAGGAACGCATCAGGAAAACACAAAAAGACAAATGCGCAATTACTGGGAATGAATTAAAACAAAACAACTCCCTTGTTGATACCGACAGAATCAATCCCAAGGCAAATGGCGGGATCTATGTAGATGAAAACACCCGTATTGTTGATCCTATTGCACACATGATCAGGCATGGTAATTTACGGGAACGTGAAGAACAACTCGATAAATTAAAGTCTATGATTGATGGACGCGAACAGGTCAGGAAGCTACTCAATTCTACAAACAATCGTATCTTGGCCATGAAACGCAGAACGGATGTTCTCGATGAAAGAACATTTAAATGGTTGCAAAATCAAGTAAAGGAAACACAATCAGAGCTTGGTAAAATTGATCGTTCTATAGGTAAACATCTGAAATCAATGGATCATCCTATTATTAAAATAGCGTTAGCAATCAAGGGACTCGGGGCTAATACTGTTGCTTATATGATGGTCTACATTCAAATCGACAAAGCTCAATACGCTTCAAGCATGTGGTCATATTGCGGTTACGATAAAGCCAGCCACGAGAGATATGAGAAAGGCACAGCAGGAGGAGGTAATAAAACACTTCGCACAGTTCTTTATACAATGGCTGATAGCATGATTAAAACGCGGAGTATTTACAGGGATGTTTACGATAATACGAAAAAACAACTTGAAGCAAGTAAAAAAATCACAAAGTCCCGAAATACTCAAGGAAAACTAATTGAGTGTGCATGGATGGATACGAAACCATGTCATAGACACGGAGCGGCTATGCGCAAGATGATAAAACATTTCTTAGCTGATTGGTGGTTCGTACACAGAACACTTGAAGGATTACCAACCGCGCCGCTTTATGTCGAAGCAAAATTGGGGCATACTGGAATAATTAAACCAAAAGAAAGGGGATGGATATATTAATCAAATTCAGCAAGATAACCAATAATTGTAAGTGAATCAGCGAATACAAGAAAACCAAAAATAGTAAGTGAATCATGCCTCGCAAGAAAACCATGCAATCCAAGTGAATCATTGTGTTTAAGAAAACCATTTTTCGGAAATGAATCATGCTTGCCAAGAAACTCATCTGGAATAAATGAATCAATTGTTCAAAGACAACCACCTTCCCCAAGTGAATCGTGCCTGACAAGACAACTATGGATAAAAAGTGAATCAAACGATCAAATACAAAACATAGTCAAGAGCCGTCCGAATCTTCGGGACATCGAGAGGGGAATAAGACATCAGAAAAGGCTTAGATTCCATTCGGATACTGTTCTGAGTAAAAATGATTTCAGTAATTTTTAGTATAATGGAAATAGTTTTATTAAACATAATCTTTTTCCTATTTTTTCTTTTATACTGGAGATTATGGAAATTTAAACAAAAAGAATAACCATGAAAACAAAAGTTACTGTTATGTACAAAGCTCCATTGGATATGGAGCTAGACAAGAAAATTACTAACCTTCTGGAAGGCATAGGAGCTAAATGGTATGCACAGGGAACTAATATCGTTGAAAAAGAAAGAAAAATCTGTTTTGATTTAGAGATATGATCTCAGTAATATATTCTTACTTTCCGATCATGATAAATAATAAATTTTTTAATTTAAATCAACTGTATTAATTTTGTCTGTATTCTAACTTGCCTAGGGGAAGGGCATAAAACAATAAATTATGAGCTTAACTGTTCGTTGTCCTGTCCCAACAGCTCTTGAAAGTGCTGTAACATCACTGCATCCATGTCAATCAGATGTAGGGCAGATTCAAAAATTGGTTTTCTGGAGATTAGGTCAGAGTATTCTTTCAGTAACCACAGCATTAATTCAAACAACCTGGGATACGCTTTTAGCCGCCACTGACGATACCAAGGCACTCGTTACACCTTTATTGCATAACCCGGACATTCCGGCGGGTGATCCGAGAGAATTCGGTGGAGGGAATGAAACGCAATGGGGCGCACCCCTGAGAAAAGGCGCACAATCTCCAGCACTGACATTTTCCATGTTAGCCGAAGATCAGGATGTTATAACAGCATTAAAGCAACTCGGGGGCGAAGCATTAGATGTTCTTTTCATTAATGAAGCTAATCAGTTAATTTATTCTGATGCCGGAGGTGTAGTTGCAGGATTTCCTGTTGTTCCGAATAGTCTGTTTATTGGTGATAAGAAGATCGGAGGTTTTGATGAATTCGATTCAAATATTCTCCAATTCAATTTGCAGCCAAACTGGAGCGACACTCTTGAGATCACTGTTGGATCAACATTCTTACTTGCAATGGTAAATAGCTGATCATGAAAGGGAAAGTTAAATTAGTTTGCGGTGAACAAACTGAGTATTTTTCTTTCGTGGTGGCTCAAAGTCTGATGTACATCCGAAAGGAAATGAATCGGTATGCTGCTATAAAAAAGGCAGGCTGGACGTTACCCGAAGATTCACCGTATGAATTTAAAGACAATGGGCTTATCAAACGATCAAATACAAAACATAGTCAAGAGCCGTCCGAATCTTCGGGACATCGAGAGGGGAATAAGACATCAGAAAAGGCTTAGATTCCATTCGGATACTGTTCTGGACAAAAGTGATTATCAGGATGCTTATCGTGAATTCACCCGCTGGGTAGGTGTTGATAAGCCAGAGATGTTACCAAAGGATAAATTCGACAGATTCTTAACCTTATTACGGCCGCCTATCCCAACTATCGAACTTACCGAATCGGTTTATTCACGACTTTTAAAGGTTTTCCATTCACAGGATGCATTTTTTTCTTATGATTTTATTACGCCTGAATTAAAATCCGATTGGGAAGATTACCGCGATAAACTTTTCTGGCAAACAAAAGGGTTCCAGGCTATGCAATCAGCAATAGATTCTGTCTGGGTAGTGGATCTTCCTGAGCTTCAAATAACCTCACGCCCCGAACCCTTCAATCGATTAATAGATATCGCCAATGTGATCGATATAAGAAATGATGATCATCTGAATTGTGTTTATGTCATTTATCAAATGGGTGATTTCGTTGTAGCGTATGATAATGAGTTTATAAGAGTTTATGAATCAAAGGGGAGAGTAGATCAAGAAATTATTTCAGGTGTTAGTATTGCTATTTCGCCAATGAAAGAGATTTTTCATGAATTAGGATATACACCGGCGCGACAGTTCTGGTCTGAACAACTCGATCCAAGGAATTTCATAAACAAAGAAGCTCCCATAACAAAAGAACTCTCTGATCTTGATTGGCTTTTGTTTCACATGACTTCTAAGAAATATATGGATCTCATAAATGCTTATCCTACTGTAGCTATTTATGAGCATGATGACGATTATGAAGATTCTGACCGCACAGACAATAAAGATAGAACAGATAGGGGGAAGCGTCCCAAAGGAAATAGATTGCTTGGACCGGGAACAATCATAGGAGTACCTATACCGCAAGGCGATGAACCTGATCTAATGGAGAATCCTATGAAAATGATTTCCCCTGATGTTGAGACTCTTGAATGGCATGTCGAGGAAGAAACTCGTTTAACGAACAAGATTTATCGTTCTATTGTCGGAGCAGACCAAGATATTAAAAACGAGATGGCTAAAAACGAAAAACAGGTAGATGCTGCCTTTGAATCGCAGCTCTCAGTGCTTTTCAGGGTAAAGCGTAATTTCGAGATTATCAATAAGTTCGCAGACTTTACAATAGCTAAACTCAGATATGGTGATTCTTTCATCGGGGGGAATATAGATTATGGAACAAAATTCTTTTTAAAAGATGTAAATGAACTTCATCAGGATTTCGAAATAGCGAAAAAAGCGGGTGGAAGTGAAACCGTTCTGGAACAAATCCAGGATAATATCTTAAATACCAAATACAAGGAAGATCATCATTCACGCCAACGTGCAGAGATTATTCGTGATCTTGATCCCCTGCCCGGGAAAACCATTGAAGAAGCGATAAATATCTTTGAAAATAATGGCATAGATAAAATAAATTTTGTTATAAAATCTAACCTTATTAAATTTGTAAGGAGATTTGAAAGGGAAAATATCTCATTAGTGGATTTTGCAAAGGATATTGATTATTCGAAAAAGATCGAAAGCATACTTAAAAGATTCAAACAATATGAAAGCGAACAAAGATCCGAGAGTACAGATCAGGGAGACTGATCAGAATTTTTATCACGTTGAGCATACTCGTATTATAAGGGATTCAACGGGCAAGCATCCATCGAGAGATCTTCGCATTCAGATTTATTCTAAAAAAGATTATAATGCGACATTTGGCAAGGGGGGATTTGTTGATAAGCATGGTCTGGGAGCAATGAATGATGATGAGGTAAGGGTTGTTCATGATCCTGTTCTTAAAGAGAAGTTAGAAAATGAAGCGATTATAAAGGTCCAAAAGGCAGAAGCTGCGAAAGCCAAAGAAGCTAAAGCAGCCGAAGCTAAAGCTAAAAAGGACAAAATCACAGCTAATACAAATAACAAATGAAAAAATTAATAGTTCTTTTAATCAGTTTGGTTTTTACTTTGGCGATTTATTCCCAAAGTGCAACAGTCATACCTTTTAAATTATCGGCAGTAACGGTAAATGGCACAGGGACAGGAACGGTTACACTTCCGATAATTGCTGGCGAATATGATGTATCCTTACAGATGATTCCGGCACTTTCGGGATCCGGCGATTCAGTGGATTTTTCTCATATACTGTATTTGTCTGATTCTTATAATGCTGCTGCATGGTCGGCAGTATCTTCAGCAGATACAGTTTCTTCAACTACGGATTCAGATGCAATTGCATGGTGGGCTGATATGAAAAGTCTCAGGATAAAAGCAATATTTACGGGCATAAGCACGGATACAATTACTATAACGCCTTATGTAGTATACAAAAAACATGCAAATGAATAATATTATGAAAAAAATAATAGGGTCATTAATTTTCCTATTTGCTATTATAGCAATACAGGCTCAGAGTGCAACTGTTTTACCACAAACATATACTGCATTAACTCTTAATGGGGTAACTACGGATACAATTATATATAATCCGATCCAGGGTGAATATGATGTGTCGCTTCAGCTTATCCCTGCTCTTAGTGGCTCCGGTGATTCGCTGCATTTTTCGCACGTACTGTATCAATCAAATCATAATTCGGATGCTGTATGGACGGTTATATTGGCTTCTGCCACTGTTTCTACGGTAACTGATGGTGATGCATTGATAGCGATCACAGATTTTAAGGGATTAAGATTAAGATCAATTTGCACCGGTATAAGCACGGATACTGTAACGGTTACACCTTATTCAGTTTATAAAAAACACGCACAAGAATAGTTAACATAAAATCTTAGTTAAATGGGAATTAACAAAGACGAAGCATCAAAAAAAATTCAGGAAAGTAAAGAAACTGAATTCGAAGTGTTCGAGGGGAAAGAACACGAAACGTTCCTTGACAATTACAAAGACACAGTTATTGCGCCGAAGATCGAAGAGGTCCATAGCGGATATGATCGTGATGTAAAAGAATTGACAGGCGAAGACAGGAGGCAGAATGAAAAATCCTATGATTATGTAAAAAGAGTCATGGGGAATTACAAAGAAAAAGCCCTGAAATCATCTGAATATGAAACTGAGATCGGTCAATTAAAGGAAAAGATCAGTAGCAATACCGGTGATGAACACCTGAAAACCGAATTATCGGATGCCAAACGTGAATTGGCAAATGTTCAAAAGAAGTATACAGATGGAAAAGAAGCATGGGGGGGAGAGAAATTAGCCCTTGAAACTTCACATCAGCATGCTGGCATGGAGAATGTTCTTGATCGTTCGTTGATGGGAATCAAATTCAAAGATGGAATCGCCGAGAACATAGCGAAAGTTGTTGTTACTTCAATCAAAAATGAATTGTTAGAAATAGCAGAAATGGTTGAGGGGAAAATGATTTTCAAGGACAAGGATGGGAATATTTTGAGAAATAAAGATACTCTTAATCCTTTCACCCCTGACGAAATGCTACGATCAAAGCTCAAGGACATTATTGATGAGGGGCGCAAACTGACAGGAACAGGAGTAGAACCGAAGATCGTAGAGGGCGAGGATGGGAAAAAAACAGTGAATTTCATTCCATCTGATTCAGTAAAGTCCAAAGATGATCTACATAGGGATCTTGCAGCAAAAGGATTTGTGCAAGGCACCGAAGAATATAAGCTGGCTTGGGCGAAATATTCTGACGACTACAAGTAATCCGCCGCCAGGGGTAAGTGGCTATTGTTTAACTTAAAAATTTAAAAAAATGTCACTTACACCAACATTACTTAATGAATTTACTTTAGCATACGAGAGATCTAAACTCGATGTTCACGAACATCGTCTTTCCAGATACGGTGCTTATGAAACCTTTTTAAGGGATACACCTAATCTTATTCCCGGATGGCAGGAATTTGTTGAGGGCCGTAGCACTGAATCACGTACTGCGCGTATACCCGTTATTAAAAGGGCAACATATTCAACGGGTTCTTCACGAAGCTGTTCAGCGGAAACAAAAGAGAATACATCGGCTTTTGTAACGCCAAGCTGGACAACTATTAAAGCTGGTTTCCAGATGGTTCCCTCTCAGTATGTAGGAAATTACATAAAAGAACAGGCAGATTTCAATCGTAAGATGGAGGACGTACAACGTACTTTTTTGACTGTTCTTGATTCGGCAGCTTTTACGCACCTGAATGCCAATAAATCGCAGGTAAACAATGCTGATGGTAATCCTTATACTGTTGCCGCCAATGCAATGGTTGTTCCCGAAGCGGATAATGAATTGTATTTCAACGAGCTTGGAGCCATAATGGAATCAAACGATCTCGGGGGATTACAAAACGTTGTCGGTTCAACACGTCTCGAAGCTTTGGTCCGCCGATATAGCTCACAGGGGACATCAAATGCCGAAAACAGGGTTTTCCAATTCGGAGATTATTCATTTGCCTATTCCAACAGGGTTACAGTATCTACGGGGGATCGTGATACTGTCTTTTCAATGCCTATTGGTACACTGGCTTATCTTCCGTGGATTGATCCCGATGCTCGCGCCCGCCATGAATCAGGTGATGGAAAAGAGTGGATGCCAGCCAGCCTTCCTCTTTTGGGACATAGTGTAGGACTTTTAGTGCAATCCACTTGCGCCGATAAGAGTTCATTGGCTTCGGGGCTTGAGGCAACACTTGTAAGAAGTTTCCAATTTTCATTTGATTACAGCTTTGTTTCAAGTTATAATTCGGATGCTGCAACATTACCTGGCTCAATATTCCGGGCAAACTTCAGTAAAACTTAGAATTCTTTTCATAGGTTTGGGTTTTTATAAAAGTCCTTCTTTTTCAAGGGGGACTTTTTTTAATGAATTTTTTGTAAATTTACTGAATGGGATGTTGTACCGAAACGCCAATTGGTATCGCTAAACTGAAATCTATCCTTCAGGGATGGTCTAATATTATATGGAGTAGTGAAAAAGTCAGGAGAATAGCACATGAAAGGATTGAAATTTGTGTTGAATGTGATCAGAACAATAAGAATTTTTGCATAGATTGCGGATGCTGGATACCGGCAAAGGCGCGAAGCCTCGAAGAGCATTGTAAAAAATGGAATGATTAATACTTATTCGACAAAAGAAGATGCTATTGCGGCAATTCCTGAATTTTGCAAGATAAAAGAGCAGGATATATTTGTTTGCCACGTTTGTTATCCATTCGGAGAGGAGTGGAGCCTGAGAACAAGGGACCAGATATTCAGTGAAGAGTCGTTTAGTATTATACATAAATATTATTTGCCTATTAATCATCATTTCATAGAAAGAGACAACGCAATAAGGGAAAAACAGGTATGGGAAATGAGATTAAATACAGAAATCGAACTCGAGAGGCACACAAAAGTTAAAAAAGGATATCCGACGTTCAGTCATTATACATTAAATACTTGAGATATGTTTAATATAGCTACAATGAAAACGGCTCTTTTCGGGCAGATAGGATTTCGCAATTCCGATGATCCTTGTTTTAGTTCTCTTACTGCAGCATTAACAGCTTCTGTAACGGGGATGTTTTTCGAAGATTATCATCCGCTTGTGACTTTTGAAAACCTGCAGGCTATTTCTCCTAATTATGATGGTTACAATGTTACGGGATGGGAATCAGGAACAACATACGGGCTTGGCGATTTTGCTAAATCAACCGACGTAGTGACTTATGAAAGCATCCAGGCGGCAAATACTAATCACGCCTTGACTGATACCGCTTGGTGGAAACTTCCTATAAATGATTGGCTTACACAAAAAGTAAATGCTTCTATCTCTAAGGTTTTAAACCGGGTATTTACTTCTAAAAAGATCATGGAATCTTCGAAGACACTTCTGGAAAATGTTCAATTATTTGACGGGGCCGGAAGATTTCAGGATACGATAACTCCTTCGGGGCGGTTCGTTGGCATAGAACTCACTCCTAAAAAAATAAATAATATAGCTTTAATCCTGGATTATATAGGATTACAGTTCACGCAGGAACAAACAGCCCTTACTATCTATGTCTTTCATTCAAGCCGTTCGGCAGCTATTGACAATCAGGATATAACAACGCTGGCAGCAAATAGTTTTCACTGGCAGGCCGGAACTATTGATAATCTTGATTATGTTAATTATGCGAGTCATATAGATTCGGGAGGGCGCTTTTTTGTCGGATATTTTGAGGATGATATTTCAGGGAATGCTATAAATAAACAAAATCAACTTTCCGGGTGCCACGGGTGCAGTGATACTGATTGGGATCTGTATAACCTATGGAATAGATTCTTTGATGTACAAGCTATTGAGGTGGCTTCTGGTGACTTAAATGGTACTGCCCTATGGGATCTATCCAAAACAGGTTATCAGCTCAGTACGAACTTCGGTATGAATCTTTCAATTTCGGTAAAAACAGATGTTACGGATATTTTAAAATCCAACAAAACAGTATTTACAGATGCGCTGGGATACCAGTTTGCTTATGATATGCTAAAGGAGATGCTTACATTGCCGCCGGCGCGACTGAATAGATTAGGCGATAATGCACAAAAAATGGCTGCATTCTCTATTCAGGAACTAAATGAGAACGATACTTTAAAAAATAGACTGGATGAAGCTATTAACGGGCTTGCATTCGATCTTTCACGACTAAGCCAGGTACTTCCTAAAGACACAAAGAAACGTTTACGAATAGGCGCGATATAATGGATAAAGCAGAAGAATATTTTAAAATACATTTCCCCCTTAGCTATAACTACTGGCTTAAATCTAAACTTAGACGCAACATTGTTTTCCAGGCCATGAAAGAATACGCTCAACAGGTAAGCAGAAAAGAATACAAATATGCCCAACAGGAATACAAAAGGGGATGGAAAGAAGGGTCACAATGGGTAAGAGATCATCAAGTACCAAATATTAAATGAAACAATTTAGTATAAAAGAATGGGCATGGATAGTATTAGCATTAGGGATTGCAGTATTCGCTATGTTGGTGTTTTTTGAAGTGATAATCTTAAAAACAGAATGAGCATACAAAAGAAAATACAATCCCTTAAATCTGTTGATCTTCATAAGATCGTAAATGATTCAGCTAAAGCAAAAGAAGATCGAATCATAAAAATGAACCAGGATCAAATGTGGAAAAAGGGAATAATGGATACGGATAAACCGAGCCGGAAATTAAAATATGCTGCAAGCACGATAAGGCAGAAAAAGAAAAAAGCTACATTTAAAAAAACAAGCTTTATTACTCTCAGATGGTTTGGTGATTTTTATGAGTCCATGAAGCTGATATTTTTCAAGGATAAATTTATTATTCAATCCACGGACTTGAAATGGGCAAACTGGCTGGAGCCACAAGATAGATTCGGGAATGCTTTAGGATTGACTGACAAATCTATGAACTTACTTAAAAGAATTCTTAAACCGGAAATTATAAAACAACTAAAACGTGCGATATGAAATGTCCACGCATACCTACTTTCACACTTGAGGGGATTGATGCAAAAATTCAACTCTTACAGACAGTTTTAGGCAATAATCTGTCCTGGCTGCAGTATTCTTTTGGTCGTGCAGATCGCCATGAGAAAGAAGTTGAAGGAGCAACAGAGGTCTATCCGGTTGTATTTGTTGATAATACAACTGATCCTATTGACGTACGGCCGAATGATAATTATGAATCTATGGCATTCTGGGAAGTTATTGATCCTGGGAGGATCCTCTATCCCAACGATGAAGTAAATGCAGCTTTAAGAAAATATGCTATCTGGGAATACGATGTAGCTCTTATCGTTTGGGCTAATCTTAAAAGGATTGATGATTCTGCATATAACGAAACACGTTCAAAAATGCGTCAGGATATTTTAGATGTTTTTGAAACTAAGATATTGGGCAGTAATGTTACATTCTGGGCAGGAGAAATCTTTGAACGCGATATCACTCAAGTGTTTGTAGGATATAATCTCTCAAATGAAGAAAATATCATAAAATGGCCTTTTATAGCATTCAGGATTAATGGAACGGTACGATTTAAACGTAAATGTCCTGTTAATAATACTTATTCCGTAACTACTTGTGTATGAAATGGGTTGGCGCAAAAATAGAATGTGATATATGTACTCATCAATGGTGGGCTGTATTTTTATCTGATTGCGATAAATTAGAATGTCCTAATTGTCATATATTAACTAATTATGAAATATGTGCAATTGCAAAAATGTAGATTTTGGAACATTTGGGCAACCGAATCAAAACAGAACCGCTGTAATGACCTGCACGGGCAAGATGCAGGAAATTGATAATTGCATTTTGGATGAATTAAAATACTTATGGAAATATCATGTTATAACTTTTGCTTCATGTTGTGGGCACAATAAAATTAATGGCAGTATAATAGTTGATGAGGGTTCGGTTGGTATAATGAAACAATTGGGATATGTGAGAGCGGAAAATCCAACGTGGTTTTATTCAAAATCAACACCAATAACGAATAAGCATGAAAGAAAAATTAGCAGAATTTGCACATAATCAATGGTCTGGATGGATGAAATATTTATTCTCGAAAGGAATATTCAACAATGATGGTTCATGGACAATGCCTAAATGGGCAGTTGATAGATGGGTGTGCCAAATGGATATGAAATATGAGGATTTGTCCGAACAGGAAAAAAAATCAGACAGGAAAGAAGCTGATGGAATGATTGAAATTTTAAGTGAAAATGAAATTATCTAAATTCAAAAGAGGTGATATTGTTTCAATTACGTGGATAGATAGTATGGCCACAGGACGATGGTATAATGAAAAAGAAGTTAATAACTGGGAAAACGAAAATGAAAACTGCCATAGTGTAGGATTTTTTTATAATGCAACAAAAGATTTTCTAACAATATATCAGAATGTTTCTCCGTCTGAATTTGGTAATTTAACACAAATTCCAATGAAAGTTATAACAAGTGCAAAGCTCGTAAAAAGATTTAAATGAAAGAATTCACAATCAAGAAAGGCATAAAGCGCACTCACGTAAAGATTTATGATGATATAAACCAGATGCCCATTACACGGTTTATGCTCGTTAATAAATACTGGATGCTTCATGATTCAATAGGATCATCAATTGAAGATTTCGATGCAAATCACTATACTAAATTTACTCTTATAGCAGGAGATAAAGATAAGACACTCAAAGAATTAGCCAATTTCCGCATTCTCATTTACAATATAATGAATGAAATAAATGTTCAGCATCTTTCATTTGCCTGCTTAATTTATTCGATTAACGATAAAGAAATAACAGATCTATCCGAAGGGAATTTAAAACAAATCCTCCATAAACTTTCTTTAGCAGGATTAACACAGGATGGATTAAAAAAAAAATTACAGACATAAGGGGGAATATCTATGCTGATCTTGAATTATTTTTCCCTTCTCAGTTTAAGAATGTACTTAGCCTGCAGTTCTGGATAAAGCAAAAAGAGAAAAACATCAAACTTTTAAAATCAATTATCTCAGGTAATGAAGATCCTTCGATTGATAAGATCGATCAATATTTTGCTATGTTTATCAAACCTAAAAATTTCCACGGTCCCCAATCGGAAGAATTAAGATATGATAAATCCTTTGAGCAGAATTGTATTGTTTTGTCCCAATATGCCAATAAAGCTGTTAAGAATTCAACTACAAAAGAATATTTTGCCTTACTGAATCATCATAATAGTTTAATTAAAGAACAACGCAGGGGGCAGAAAGTCAAGTAATATTCGTATATTTGCATCACTGATAAACGGTAGCTGCGAAGTCCGCAAAACAGTAAATCTCTCTTTCGCAGAGAGGGACGGGCATATAAAAGAGCCCGATGGGCTTAATGGAAAACCCTAGTTTGAGTATCCTCCGCCCATTGAAAAAGAGTAGCCGGGGTTGATCGCCCCGGTTTTTTATTTTACAAATCTGCCATTTTTGTATTATTCCGTTTAGTAACTTTGTCGTATGGCCGAAAATCCTATACGACATACAGAAATAATAGAGATTGACAAGACTATTGCTGGTATTAAGGGAATAATCAAACAACTTGAGCAGCTTCAGAAAACGATTAAAGCTACTGCTAAAACACTTATCTCATTTCAACAACGCCAAAATATAGCCACTCCCGGAGGCCGCCAGGCCACGCAACAAACTGCAACAGACATTGAAAAACTTGTCCAGAAAAACAAAAAACTTACTGTTTCAATAAAGGATCTGACAAAAGAACAGGTAAGATTAACAGAGGAAAGACGCAGGACGCGACAGGCCTTGAAACAGGAAATACAGGCAGAAGATTCGGCAGCCGGTTCATTGGATAGATTAAGAGCAAAACTGAATCAGATGACTTCTGCCTATAGTAAAGCTACACCGGCAGTCAGAAAGAAGCTGGCTCCGGCAATGAGTCAGCTTAATAAAAGAATCCTTGAATCAGAAAAAGCAGTCGGCAGACATCAAAGAGATGTAGGTAATTATCCCAAAGTATTAGGAAAGGCCAAACAGGCTATGCTTGCATTTGGTGCTGGAGTTGTGGGAGCGACTGCCCTTATTGCGGGGATGTCCAGGGCCATAAAGAACAGTATATCAATAGTTTTGAATTTTGATCAGGCAATGGCAGATGTTCAGGCTATAACCAGGGCTTCTGAACAGGAAATATTAATGCTGAGGGATGCTGCTAAAGCATTAGGAGGAACAACAAAATTTACGGCAACAGAGGTCGCAAAATTACAGAAAGAACTTGGTAAATTAGGATTTACTGTCTCAGAAACATTATTGGCAACGGGTGGAATATTAGCTTTAGCCGCTGCATTGGATGAAGATTTGGCACGATCTGCCGAAGTTGCTGGTGCTACTGTAAGAGCATTTGGTCTTAATGCTAACGAAACGCAGAGAGTTGTAGATATAATGGCACGTTCATTTTCAGGATCAGCACTTACTCTCGAAAGATTTTCTGTCTCCATGCGTTCCGTTGGACCTGTTGCAAAAGCCTTTGGATTTGATGTTGCAGAAACAACTGCTCTTTTAGGTTCACTCGCTAATGCTGGCTTTGATGCATCAATGGCAGGAACGGCAACACGGAATATCTTACTTAATCTTGCAGATACTTCCGGTGCGCTTGCAAAGAAACTGGGAGGGACTGTTAATACATTTGATAAATTCATACCGGCACTTATTGAATTAAGGGATCGTGGAGTGGATTTGAATACTGTTCTCGAATTAACAGATAAAAGAAGTGTGGCTGCATTTTCCAGGTTCTTAGAAGGGGCTGAGTTCACAAGAAAATTCGCAGATGAATTACGTTTGGCAGCGGGGGCGGCCGAAGAAATGGCGGAAATCCAACTAAATACATTAAAAGGTGATTTGATTATTTTAAGGAGTGCATTCCAGGGATTGATCATCGAAACAAGTGATACCAATACGGCAATGAATGATACTGCTCGTGGAGGCGTTAGATTATTAACAGATGGACTTGTTTTATTAAAAGATGAAGTTGCTGAGACTGAGAGTGTTTGGGATAAAATAAGAAAAACATTTATAAGAATAATGTCTCCAATGGGGTTACCAGCATTGATTGATCTTTTAAGATTAGCTAAAGAAAGAACCGAAGAATTTGGGACAGCAACAAAAGAACTTGCAGATAATACACGGATACTTACATGGGAACAGCAGCGGCAACTTGATCTGGAAGTAAAAAGGCAAGCTGGCGCATTGGCTGAAATTGAACGCAAAAAGGAATTATTAAAACTTCTCACGGAACGTGCGGAGAAAAATCTTAACATATTTGCACGTGAGACAGATTTGATGGAACAAGAATTAGGACTATTCCTTAGAATCGAAAATTCGAAGGATTTCGCTCTTGCCGAAAGATTAAAAAAACAAGAAGAACGCGAAAGGAAATCCAGAGAATTTAGGTCTAAACTTGAAAAGGAATTTGAAAAGGATGCTGAAGCAAGAAGAAAAAGAGCTAAAGCAAGAAGAAAAAAAGAAGAAAAAGAAGAAGCAGCAGCAAGAAAAAAAGCTGAAGATGATGAAAAACGAGGAAAGGAAGCAGTATTAATGGCAACTGCTAATTTATTATTTGCATTTAATGATCTAAGAATGTCAAAATTAGAAGAAGAAAAACGCAGAGAAATAGAATTAGCAGGGGGTAATAAAACAAAAATTGCTGCAATAGAGAAAAAGTTCGCAAAAAAACAACAAGGTATAGCTTTTTCTAATGCTTTGATTAATTCAGCAGTAGCAATTACTAAAGTATTTGGAAGTATTATACCTCCATTTAGTTTTATCGTAGCAGGATTAACAGCCGCTGCAACAGGAGTACAAATAGGTATTATTAAAGCACAAAAATTTGCTTTAGGCGGACACGGTAAATTGAGAGGCGAAAGACATCATTCGGGAGGAACTTATCTTCCAGGAATAGGTGTAGCAGAGAAGGATGAATATTTTGGGATTGTTAATCGCCAAATGACAAGAAAATATCAAAATGATCTTCCTGCAATTTTTGATTCATTGAATGCAGGAAGATTCCACGATGTATGGTCAAATGCGAATATTCAACTTCAAAGCGAGATTGATCCATGGACAAAAAAAATATATGATACTTTACAATCGCAAGCTACTGTTTACACTGACTCAGGAGGCGATACTGTTAAAGAATACCCAAATGGTAAAAAAGTAATAATTAGAGGCAAATGAGATATACCTATTGGATAAATTTCAATAAGGGAAGTCCTTCATGGTCAGAATTTTGGCCCAATGAAGAAGCTATTGCCACAAAGGAACGTCCCGATGGGAAGGAGTTTTATCGTGAAGGGATTGATGAACTGAAGATTAAACGTGCCGGGCCAGGGAAAAATTCAGGACAAGATAATATAACTGTTTATGATATTTTAGAAACATGGTTTACAGATAAAACGAAATTTAATGATGAGATTGAAATTGAAATTTACAGGGGCAGCAGAGCAGGTACTCTTTATTATAAAGGATTTTTCTCAGTCTCGGACTCTTCTATAAACAAAGAATATTCAATATTTAATATTGTTCCCAGGATCGATGATGATTACCGGGATTTTGTTGACGAAGGGGAAGCTGAACATGATGTGATTACCCGAGCCGGAAGAAATTGGCTCTCCCAGGAGGATATTATAGCACCAATACCCGAAGCAATGGGGGCATGGATAGTTACACCACCTGGAATGAATTTCGATGATGATTTCAATACTTTTACAGTAGGAGGGACAAATAATAATCTTACTTCGGTAATTGATTCCGATGGGGCAGAAACACAAGCTCGATATGTCAATGTTGCCGGCCTGAGTATAGCCAGTGGAGATGTGATTGTATTGATTGTCAAAAACTATGTACAAAATGCTGCTAATCATCCTTTTATTGATATACTCAGTTCAGCAGACGGGAGTTCCAAAACAACGGGGGCTGTATTAATAAATTCCAGCGGGACATATATTTTAAGGGTCAATGCTGTGAGCGGCAATGCTTTGACTATTTACACAACCCCTGCCAACCAGCTAACAAATTTCTCATGCGATATTGATCTTTATTATGCTGCCGGAGGAGCGGAAACGAATTCTGGCAGGGTATATATAGATTTTATAGAAGATTATATTGTCAATGCTATGGGATTGGCAGGTTATGCCGGGGCCGTTAAAAGTACATTTCTTAATACTGATGCCCTGCCTTCGGATGCACCAAGTTCGATAAGCTCATTTATGGCTTCTTATCCTAGTGGAAATTATGCCTCAGAAAATCAATCATCCAATCCATTGAAAGGGTTCATAATTTCAGAAACACACAATTGGGTAGATGCCGATGTAACAGAGATAAATATTAGTTTCAATCAGCTCATGAATGATTTGATGGAAACATTACAGGCGGGATGGTATATAGATGCTGATGGTGATTTCAGGATCGAGCATATTAAATACTTCGAAGCTCTTGTTGATGATTCTACGGCAATAGATCTAACGGGGGCTACCTATGATAAATATAAAGCCGAAACAGATGCAAGGGAATTTAATTTCAATAAAGCCCTTTTAGCTAACCGGGAGCAGTTTCGCTGGCAGCAAGTAGACACATCTACTAACAGCGAGGACTTTGTTGGTGTAGATATTATTTATGATAACCTTGAAACAATCTCTAATGTCGTAAAACATGAACCACGAAGCGTAACAACAGATATAAGATATTTAATAGATGAAGCCGATAGCGCGTCTGCTGATGGATTGACTTACTTGCAATGTTTTACTAATGCAGGTGATTATATTATTCAGGCAGAGACAGGAGTTTTATCCGGCGATGATGTTTCCAATGGTCATTTTTCATGGGCAAACCTCCAGGATAAATACTGGACATGGCGGAGGATGTCAGAAAATGGCGATATGAACGATGGTGATACTGTAGCTTTTGATTCGGCTGTTAAATTCTTGGAGCAATCGAATTTAAAATTCGGATTACAAACAACATTAAGCGGGTTTACAAAAATAACAACAACAGACGGGACAGGGCAGCAGATAAAGACTATCCGCAATCTTGATACCGATTTTTTAACTATACTTTTAGCTTATAATCCATACTGATGAACATACCAACTACATTACCATTTTTTAATGGAACGCGAAAACAAGCTACGCGAAGGGATGGTTCTCCGTGTGTTATTTTTTCACCACGCAATCAACTCCCTCCGTTTCAGATCCAGCGTCCTCATGTAGCTAATGATTGGGTGGATGATATTTTTTTGGTGGATTGTAATGGGAACGAAATTGATATAGGTACTTATTTCCGTGAATCTGAAGAACTTTTAACAGGAGGATATACTAACGGAATTGGTGCGCTTCAGAATATGAATACACTTACAGTTCACGGTAATGATAAAGATATAGTTTCTGCGATAAAAACTACAACGGGGGCAGGTGATGCAGGATTTGATTCTGCAGATGATTTTGGTATTACCGAGGGAGAAAGATTGTATCTTGAAATTAATTTGACTTTGAATTCCGGCGTAGCTCCCATAGTTGGGATTGTAGACGGTGGCGATGAAAGCATAAAATATTCAAATGAAGTTCTTTTAGTAGACGGGGTGAATCATATAATTCTTACTATAACAGATACAGATATTAATACTGCGCTTTTATTTTATAATGACACAGCAGATCAGACTAATTTTTCAGCAATTATTACGTTAACACGAACATCGCGGCCTAAGATTACAGAATTTACAGATGTTGATTATATTGAATATTATGGCGATCCTCTTGTTAGAGATGCTGAAAATTTATTTATACAAGGTTATAACGGTACGGATGCATCAGGGACAAATTACAGAATTGGTATTGCTTATTCAGAAGATAGATTTACCTGGACAAAATTCTCAGATAATCCTATATTATCACCGGTAAACGGTACGTGGGAGCATGATAATGTAAAAGACCCAAGCATATTAAAGGTTAATGGCATATATTATTTATACTATACCGGATTCAATGCAGCAAATACAACGCAAATAGGCCTAGCAACGAGTATAGATGGTATATATTGGACGAAATATGCTGATAATCCTGTAGTAACATTTTCAGATACAAACAATGTTACTCGATTTCCATTTGTACTTTTTGATGAGAATGAGGCTAATCCGGCAAAAAAATGGAAAATGTGGTATGGCGATGAAAATTTTGATGTAGGATATGCTTATAGCAGTGATGGTATTACCTGGACAAAATTCTCAGGCAATCCGGTTTTATCAAGAGGTTCGGGCGGTTCATGGGATGATACAAATTTACTACCGGGTTTAATTTTCCGTGAATCAGGAAAATGGTATTTTTATTACAATGGCAGGGATGGAACAGATTGGTTAACAGGATTAGCTACATTCGATCACCCCGAAGGAACTTATACAAAATCAGGTAATAATCCTATTATAGAAAACCGGGGATCCTCGAGTGAATCATTAACAGTTAATTTAACATCGGGAAATAAAATTGTGACTGTAGCAGATACATCAGAATTTAATGTTGATGAATATGTATGGTTGTTTGATGACAATTCTAATCCACAATTAAATAGGATAGATACAATTGATTCCGGGACTCAAATAACGCTCGTAGATAATGCCACAGCTGATTATACAACGGCTGAAAATGCACTTATCAGATCTGCATATTATAGATCGATATCGCCGAGTTCTATGTGGTTTGATCATGATTCTGGAGAATATGTTATAGCTATTACGATTTTCCAGGCATTAAACGATCTCGGTGTTTCAATACGTGAGCATGTTGCTATTATGAGAAGTACTTCGCTTGACAGCGGTTGGACATTTGATTACAGTGATGGTCTTATCTTAACTTTTAGTGCAGGACAATGGGACGCACTATCTGCTGAAAATTCTTCTGTTATTACAACATTACCCGATCTCTTACCTAAAGGAACATTTTACATAAAGCTTGCGGATGGAACGAATGAATGGTTCTCTGAATTTTTTGAGATAAGAGATATTTATGACAAGATTCATACATCTTTAGCAAGCTCGGCAATAAATCAATACGAGACATTGACCGTCAGTGGCACTAAGATTATATCTGCAATTAATTCAGCAGCAGATGGGCAGGTTTATTTTTATCCTCAATTCGAAATAGCTAATAATGAAGTCATTACAATCATATTATATCTTAACCTTAATTCAGGTAGTCTGCCCAATATAAGAATAAGACATACGGAAACGGGGCCGGTTATTTCAAATCTTGTAACATTAGCTGAAGGGATAAACGAAATAACTCTAATAGCAACAGCAGATTCAGATAATGCACAAATATTTATATCTAATTCAACAAATACCAATTATTCTACTTCTGAAATATGGGTGAGGCGGCAATATTCCCCGACTTTTGTTAAATTGAAATTCTCTGATACTAAAGACTTGCACGGAAAACGCAATGATGATCAGACTATCCTTTATCAAAATGATTTCGAGCAAGAATGCTGGTTAAATACTATTTTAAATACTCCGGGGCAAAATAGAATAGATATAGGTGATGAAAAAGACGGTATATTTATTCCCGAAAAGATCGTTACTCAATTAAAATATCGTATAATAGATTATATTAATCGCTCACTTTTTGAGGCACTTATAAGACTTCCTCAACATGATGATATTACTATAATTGACGAAGTAGGGAACGAGTATACTCCGGATACCGGGAATATTGAAGTATCGGCAGAATGGGGAACATTCGATACAGGGGTAGTTACGATAGAATTTAACGATGGATCATTTGTATGGACAGAAAATGCCGATGATATAACATAATTTTTTTAAAATGAATTGAATGAATTATTTTTGTACAATAAATTCACGATCATGAAAAAACTAATTTTTCTTCCATTACTTTTTATATGCCTTGCTTCATTTGGGCAAAGGGTTATAGTTAATGATTCAATAGTTTTCCCTCTAAATGATACTACTATTTATAAACGATTATTTTCTGTGGATAACCTTAGTATTTCGTTTGATTATTCTGCTCTTGATAATACTGATGGAACATTGGATCTTGGAGGCGTTACTATCATAGACGGCACGGCTTTTAATCGCCTAGACGATGATAGGCTACCGTTCACATTAGCAGATAGTACGGTGGCTTTCGAAAAAGATAATTTTTCGTTTCCCTGGATAGCGATAAAATTCTCTATCGGGAGCAATACATCAGGTACAATCACTTATACAATAATTAAAAGATGAAAAAAATACTGCTTTTTTTAGCATTGCTATTTCCGGCGATTGCCTTTAATCAGGTAACAATTGATCTGGATAAGACTATGACTGGCGATAGCACCTTTCAATCCATTGATTTAGACACTTTATTTTTTGCCAGAGATTCAACCTATATAACCAATGGAGCAGACTCAATGAAGTTTGTCGTTGATGATACCGAAGTGATGCGATTAGTAGATGTAGGCGGGGATGGACAGGCTATTTTTGATCCT
>SDBT01004310.1_pt1 | contig 24207 bp, 26 predicted proteins | sample 2277101 | NCBI WGS metagenome assembly SDBT01 (sample SAMN10404973, study PRJNA504765) | marine sediment metagenome | isolation source: marine sediment core GS10_PC15, 103 cmbsf | place: Arctic Ocean: Southern Knipovich Ridge | collected 2010 | reverse complement strand
GGTGTGAGGTGGGCGGGCGGGCGGGTGGTTCCAGTTGGGAAGATTTGTTCGTTGAGGATCATGAAGTTTATGCCAAGAAGGGGGGACCAGGGTTGGTCTTCCGGGGGGCTTCTATTCTCAGGAGGATCGAACCATCCAGAAGCTGAGCGCTGAAGGTGTTGACGATGTGATTTATGAAGTTGGCGTCGTCGACGAGCTTCCCGAGTTGCAACCCATGATACGTCAGCCAAATGTTCGGGAACCCAAGATCGGGCCGATCGGCATCGAACGCAATCGATCCGCGACCGCCGAAGCCGTCATTTCCGTCGACGATTCGATCTCTCAAGCCCGTGTCCCTGCCGATGACAAAATCAACATCGCCTTCCAATCGCATCGGTAGGGTCGCGCCCGGCATGTTCGTCCTCGCGTCCCAAACATTGACGACCGTAACCACGCCGAAAACGCACGGCTCCGCGACGCCTGAGCCGGGCGGATTTCCATCAGGCAGGAATTCAAACGGGTGGGGCTTGCAATGCGGACCGGCGTTCACAAAGTAGTATTTGCCATCGAACGAGCCCGCGGCCGTGAGCCCAAACGAGTTGTAGCGCGGTAGCTGTCCAGCCAAGAAAATCTTTTTTGCTTCGTGTATCGACTCAACCTGAACCGCCGCCTGAAATCGGAAGTCGATAAGCCCGCTCGGAGTGTAATAGCGCGGACCGCCGACGCCATCGGGGTAATTCATATTGATGGACAAAACGAAGTCGTTAGAGCTTACGAACTCAACGGCAATTCGGTCGTTTTCCCAAGCGTCCTGAAACACGCCGAATGGGTCGAGCCCCTTCTGTGTTATTCCGAATGTGATGTTGTCGTATTCTGGCGACGGGAATCCCTGCACGAGCGTCCCGAGGTGCCAATCTTGCTGCTGATTGAAAACGATGTATCCGGATGCATTGAAACCGCCTCCGCCGGTAGGGTTGGCGCGGCATAAGAGGGGCACCGGCGGCGCCGTCTGGGCGCCGCCGGAGTCAACGGGTCCAACCGCCAGCGTGACCGATCCGCCGGGAAGCTGGGCGGCGTGTTGGAATTGACAGGAAGCGTGTATGCAGCCGAGCATCTGATGCTGGAAGTTGCCTGGAGTATCAAACTGGAATATCCGATGGCTGATGAACGCAGGCGGTGTGCTGTCGGGATCGAGGGAAATCCTCCAGGCGACTGCACCGTTGAAATCGTGGTACGGGTTCGGGAAATACGATGGCGACCCGTCCATCGTGACGTCGCCGCCGAGTACGATGTAGACGTCGGTTGATCCTTCTATTTCAAGGACGCCAACGGCGTTGCCGAATATGGTCTTGGGAAATCCGCCCGGCGGGAAGATGACCCAAGTTTGGAGTTTATTACGGGTGAGGATGTCGTAGCGCGTGATGTTTAGTTGCTGCGACGACGGAGAAGCGAATGGCGTGATTTCAAAGCCGTAGAGCGAGTCGCGTCCGTTCTGACGTTGTGCTATGTCGCCGCCCGGCGCGTACATGCACTGATGGGCCCGCCCCGTGAGTACGGTGTCCGGATTCTGTAGCTCATAGGCGTCGTCGAAGAATGCGGAAGTGTGACCGGGAGCGAAGTTGATGCTGCGCGCGGGGCCTTGCCAATTTGGAGGGGCCCCAACTGGGATTTCCTTCGTGCCCCCGATCAGAAAAGATGGAGGTGCTGGATGCGGCATTACTGAACCCGCTGCTGCTCGCGGATCATCTGATAGACCTTCTCGACGCCCTCCTGAGTCACCTGCGTTTCCAACCCGCCAAAGCGCGCATCGATCCGGCTTTTCATTTTGTTGACGAACGCCCGATATGTGACGTCGCGATTCGTCTTGAGGTTGTTCAGCATCAGCGTCAATCCGTCAGCGTCGACAACCGCATCGGGATCGGCGATTGTCGCTTGTATCGCCGCGAACATCTCGGTGAACGTAGCCATGTTTTTCCCTTCTGGGATTATCAGAGAGGCCGGAGGGTCGAACGGGAGCTTCTCAAGACGGAGCGGCCGAAGATGTCCTCACCGCGCCGCTCGATCTCTTGCTCAATCGCGTCGACGAATTCTGACGCCCGGTCCGGCGTGACCGCCTCCGTGAATCTAGCAGACACGTTGACAGTACCGCCCGTCGAGGTCTGGACGCCACCCCCTCCGGATGTCTGGATGATCCGATCCGAGCCCGTTAGCTCCGCGGTGTCGCCCGTGAAGATGGCCACGTCCTCGCCGAAGATCGTCCGCTCCGTCTCCCGCCGCCGCCGCCGCTCGTCGAGAGACTCCCGGAGCCGCTCAAATTCGCGTTGTAACGCCGCCTGACGCTCGGCGACAAGTCTATCACGCAAAGCTTCGAGAGAGCGTAGACGATCAATCAGGCCCGCTAGGGTGGCCTTCGTGCGGTCGCTCGCCCCGAACCGCTCCAGATTGAATGTGATCGCGTTCACCGTCGCCGAGAGATTGGCGATTTGGAGGCCCAGACGGACGATCGGGTCTTTCTGTTGCGAGACCGCTCGGGCGAAGTTTCCTGACGCTGCGAAAATCCGCGAGGTGGTTCGGGCGAAGGCGGTGGCTAGATTCTGAGAAGCCTGCTGGGCAGCGGCGAAGAGCCCTTGCGACCGTTGTGGGGCGTCGGGGCCGGTGATCTTGTCGCCGGCTTCCTCGGCCGCGTCGCCAAGCTTCCCGAATTCCTGGCTGCCTACAGCCCCCATCTCCTGCAATTTTTCGATGACGCTGCTGAGCTCGTTCTCGATCACCTCGCCGGCTTCGGTCATTTCCTTATCGGTGATGTCTCCGACTTTTGACCAAACCTTCGCCCACTGCCCTTGTAGCTTCACGATCTCCGCGACGGCCTTCTGTCGCACCTGACCGGATGAGCTTGCCGCTATCTTCACCAATCGCAGGAATTGATCTCTGATCTTTATGGCAGCTTTCTTCGCCTCCGGCCCTCCGATCTGGCCGGCGGCCTTCTCCGAGATCGTCGCGGTGATGCCCTTCTTTAATCTGCCGAGAAATTTCGGGAGCTCCATTTCCAACTCTGCGGCCGAGAGCTTCGAGAGTTGGCCGATCAAGTCGAAGCTCTCGGCGAGGGACATGGTGAAATCTCCGGCCTGATCGCCCATCGCCTCGCGGAGCTTGGCCGCAACGAGAGTCAGATCGAGCCCGGCTTGTTCGGCTCCGGTCAGGGCATCGCCGATCGCCGAAGGGGCTGTCTCGATCGCCGGAGCAACTGCCGTCTCTTCGCGTCGCTCTACCGCCTTCTCGCGGAAGTGTTCCGTGGACTCTGTCCGACCCTGGCGCCGTCCGAGGGGTTCCCGATCGCGTTCGTCTCGCGCCTTTGAGACCAACTCAAAGAAATCTGCGGACGTTTCGTTCAACCTCTGTTTCCGGCCCACAAGGGCCTCGTCTTCCGCTTTTCTTTCCGCGTTCTCTGCCTTGAGTCGGGCAATCTTATCGTCGTGGAGTTGTTGTGCCGCTTGCTTCTTGCGGGCCTCCCCGGCCGCTTCGCGGAACTCAAGCAGCGTCTCATTCTTCTTTCGCTCACGGCCCAGAGCCTCTTCGTTCGCCGTGGCTTCAATCTCCGCTTCCTTTGCCGCCTGCGCCTCCATTTGCGCAGCGCGCTCATCAGCCGCGGCACGTTCCATCTGCTGTTCTTCTGTCAGCACCTCTTCGGTTTGCTCCGCGGCCTTGTCTTTGAATTCGTCTTTCATCTTCAGCCTCAGACCCAACGCCTTTCGCAAGATGCTTTCCTCTTCCTCGGCGGCCTGTTCGGCGTTCTCAACCATCTCGCCTTGCGTCTCTTCAACAGACTCTTCCGCGTCGCTCCAAGCGTCGTCGATCATCTCGGTGCTTTTTCTAACGATGTTGGCGATCTTCGCACTCCCTTTCTGCAAGGCAGCGACCGCTCCGTCAAAATCGAATGTCAGGACTGCGGCGATCACTTCGCCAAAAGTCACAACACCTGCAATAACAGCGGCGATCGGACCGGCGACGAGAATGCCGAGTGTTTTTCCGAGCCGAATGAACCACGTGCCCAACTTGACGACACCGATGATGACGCTTGAAAGCACCGTGAATAGCGCAAATGCCTGGACTGCGATAAACTTTCCAAACATCACGCCGAGGCTTTCGGCGTCATCGCCTGCACTTCCGAAAACCTTATGGATTACGTCGGCGAATTGGGTCCAGAATTCGTTGATGGTGTCCACGACGGCCTTCGTCACGGAGGCGAATTTCTCTGATCTCGACGTGATGCCATCGATGAAACCGCCAAAGGTTCCGCCGACGAACCTCGCGACAAAGCTAAACACGTCCACGAAGATCGACTGTATGGCCATCAAGGACGGCTTGACCGCGTTGAACAGCGCCGAGACTTTATCGCTGAGCCAGCTTGTCCACCCGCCAACCTTCTCGAAAGCTTCCCCGGTGAAGTCGCGGAACCGCTTGACTATCGGCTCCATTAGCTCAAGCAGATTCGTCTTCTTGACCAAGAAGTTGAACGCGGCCGCGAGCCCGAGGATGATCGCGATCGGCGGGAAGGCGCGGCCGACTAGAACCAGCCCGGTGCCGATGATCGGCAGCATCCCGCCGATCGTCTGAAGCGCTAAGCCGAGCCCGGTGAGCGCGGCCGTGGCCCTGATTATATCCTGCGCCCGCGCCGGCAATTTTCCCCATAGCTCGTCGAATCGGTCTTTCAACGCCCCCGCCATCTCGGCGACCTTCTGCATCGTCTCGACGAGCGGGTCCAACTCCTCCCGCATCCCTTTGAAGGCTTCCGTCGTGCCCATCACCGTCGCCTTGACGCCCTCCCAGAACTGACCGACGTTCTGAGCGATGAGCTCCTCATTCTTGTTGAGTAGCCCGGCGAGAGCTATCGATCCCGATTTGACTCCGTCGGTGAATACCTTACCCACGGCGATCGAGACGCCCTCGATAGCACTCTTGAGTTGAATCACCGCCCCGGTCGTCGTGTCGGTTTGGATTTTGTAGATGCTCTCCATCACCCCGGAGGAAGATCGCAACGCGGCTTCTTGGTCGCGAATCTTCTGTCCGCCAACGCCCACGGCCGCCGTCAACGCCGCCGCGGCCCGGATTCCGGCGATCTTCGAGATGATGGCCGAGCGTTCGATGTCGGTGAGGCTGGCCGTCGCCATGTTTAGTTCGTCGATGATGTCGGCCATGTTTTTCATCTTGCCGGTGCCGTCATCGATCGTGATGTTGAGCTCGGCCAGCGCGTCTTTCACGTCTTTCGGTTGGGCCTGAAGCCGGAGCAAAATGTTCCGCAAGGCTGTTCCGGCGTCCGAGTTTCCGCAGACAACGACTTTTCCTTTACGCCTGACGAATAGCAGATGATTTGGCACCTCGGCGCAGTAGACAAACCCATCGTAATCAACCCACGACTCGCCAGAAGCTCTCTCGCCGGTCCGGCGCTTGCCGTGTGCACCACGATATTCATTAGGATCGAACCATGGGCGCAATTGCGTCTTGCAAACGTTGACCTTCAGGGCCGCGACTGTTGATACGACAGTTTCACCGCGAATGATTGATTCATGTCCGGCTGGATGTTTCGTCACCAAACGTGGCGACCAGCCACACTTGAGCACAAGCTCGCATAGTTCGTCTGCTAGCTGTTTGGACGACGTATACAGAGCGCCATTCTCATCGCCGTCACCAAGGCAGAACGATTTGTAGAAGATGCGCTGCAGTCTCGGCGACCAGTCGAGGACGTATGATGGTAGACGCTTAGTGAGGGACTTGCCGAGATACTGTAGCTCTCGCCAAAGTTGGGCGTTTGTAATCGTAAACTGAGTGCGAGACTCGGAGAATTGGTATCCGAATCGCATTAGCATCGAACGAACCTTTACCCGACCAGCCGGATCACACTGTGAGATAATAACTCGGCAGCTACCGTCTTTTGTCCGATGGCAACACCCTTCCGACAGGTACCAGCCAAGAAATTCAGCCCACGTTTCGCTGGAGATTTTCCGCTCAGGATATGTACGGCTGCGCTTTCCCTTTGCGACGGTCAGGGATGGCAAAGTGTAGAATTTCGGATCGTTACCTTTCCACCGGCCAGTCACTTGATACTGGACGGCTTTTCCGGCCGTCGCGTCTGCACGTTGCAGTTGGTACTTTTTGTGCCCGCGCGGCCGAACCCACATATTGTGATTTGGCGTCACAAGCAGATCGATCGACTGATTCTGGACGCGATACATTCGCCCCTTGTGTGGGTACTTGAAAAGGCGCGTCGGCAGTTGGTATTCGATCTCGTTCGTCTTGGGATTGAGAGTGGCCAGCTCGTCAGTCGGCAATACATCTGCCCATCGCTTGTAGCCGACGCGAGTAAGTACCTGTGTGTCCGAACTGTAACATCCTTGAATTCCAACGTCCGAGAAAAGCTGAATGACGGCGGTGAGCTCTTCGATCTCCTTGCCGGCTCCCCGGCCGATCGGGCCGACTTTCTGGAGGGCCGCACCGAGCCCGATCAAATCCGTGTTGGCTGAGGTGAAGGCTTTGGTGAGAACGTCGCCCACACGGCCCATCTCGCTCGCTTCCAAGCCGAGACCCTTCAACGCCTTCGAGGCAATGTCAGCCGCTTGGGCGATTTCGATCTGAGCCGCCGCCGCAAGCTGTAGCGTCTTCGGAAGCGCGGCGGTGATCTCGTTGGTTTTGAATCCCGCCAACGCGAAGAATTGCATGGCCTCGGCGGCTTGCCGAGCACTGAAGACCGTAGATCGGCCGAGATCGAGCGCCGTCTGCTCAAGCTTGCGGAACTCGACGTCAGTGGCTCCGGAGAGGGCCCGCACTCGGGCCATGCTCTGCTCGAAGCTAGCGGCCGTCTTGGTGGCTGCGGCGGCCATCGCCGCGGAAGCCAGGGCGACTCCGCCGAGGGCCCGGCTCACCTCTTTCGTGAGTCCGATGAGCCGCTTGCTGCTGGCTCCGAGCCCGCGGAATAGCTTGTTGGTAGTGCCCACGAAGCGCGCGGCGGCCCCGCGAGCAAGGCCGAGGCCGCTCACCCACGGGCCGACGTTCATACTCAGTCGGCCGCTCAGCGCTTCGAAGATCGTGCCGGCCATGTCTTACTCAGTCGGTTTTGACTTGCAAGATTCCGTCCGCGTGGAAAATGATCGTGAGCGTGCCACCCGACACAGTCACGGTTCCCCCGAAGTCGAGGAAACAAACCACGGCACTCGTCGCGGGCGTCCCTGTGTCTCGATAGAGTATCGCTCCGATGGTCGAGAACGTCGCGGCGGCCCACGGCACGTCGGCCGCGTCGAACTTCGCCAGGTCATTGACGTCATCTTTCGTGACGGTCTTTGAGGTCAGCGTTTCGCCGCCGGTCGTGTAGCCACCTCCGGCCGCGAGCTCTTCGGACGACACGTCATCGTAGTGTTCGTGGGTGTCGATGTCGGCCACGTAACTCGTTTTCATCAGCATCGCCTTGATCGTGTCGCTGGCGAAGTTGATGCCGGCCGAGAGAAGCTCGACGTAACATTGGTTGAAAATCACATCGGCCATAGCCGCTCTCCTAAGTAGCAGGTGTCACGCCGCGGGCGTGGTGGTCACAGCTAACTGATTCACCCCGACGTTCTGGGTTGCTTGCTCGTCGGTCGTCACTGACACGACAGTCGCCCCTTGGACGATCCCCACCTTCCAAGGTGGCGGTGAGGGCGTGGGCCCTCCCAACGGGTGCTTCAACGCGACGCCGATCTTTTGCAGCGCCGCAAAGCGCTTTTTGTCGACGCCCTCTCCAACGGGGTCAGGGAAGTCGACGCCGTATGCCGGCAGAAACAATCCGATTTTCTGTAACTGAACCATCTGGCTAGGCCGCCGGGGGAGTGGTGGTCACGGCTAACTGATTCACTCCGACGTCGGGAGCGTCGAGATCGTCCTCAGTCAGCGAAGCGAGGGCGGAGAACAACGAGACCCCCACGCTTTTGACGGCCAGGAGCTCTTGGTTGTTGTCGACGCTCGCCTTCTGCTCGACTCCTACTCTCAAGGTGGGCGGGAAGATCAGCACGAGCGGATCGCCTCCGGCCGTCGTCAGCGGAGCCGTCGCGGGCTTCACAACGACACCAACATTCTGAGGAACTACCATTTGCTAGACCTGCACTGATCTATCCGTCTCGGCGTCCGGGTGCCCGAGGTGTTCAAAAACTATCGACAGATTGCGTAGGTTGAGCGACAGTTTCACTTCTCGCGGTGGGCTCATGATCCGGGCAAATGGAGTCCGGTTCGTGCCGTCGCGGGCGTCCTTGTAGAGGTAGACAAACTGGATTCCAATGCGTCCTATCGCCTCAAACCAGTCCCAGAAATTCTTGATCTCTTTCTCGCTGAGGAATTCAAATGTGCGGCTGATGTTCCATCTCGCCGGGCCGTGGCGAAACGTGTGGATTGTGCCGGCGGGCGTCCGGAGAATCGATTGATTTGGCGTGTGCGTGATGTTCTGATTCAGCGCAGGCGACGGGAGCAAGACCGAGCCGCTGCTATGTGACAGGGTCACGCTCATTTCGATTCACCATTTCCGGGCTTCGCGAGGCGACCATCCAAAGGCGTGCGCCGCCGCGTCGGAGCATCGGGGTCGATGCCGAGCTTCCGCATACTCTCTTCCATCTCCTCGTTCGCTTTCGCAGCCTCGACTTTCTCGATGTCCGTGAGCGTTTCGGTCCATGCGATCGGCCGGCTCGGACCGCTCACGATTAGAGCCACCAAATCGGCCAAACTCGCTCGGGACTTTTCCACCAGATGCGGGAACGTTGCGGCGTTGATCGTGTCGTCGAGGCGGACGTAGCGAGACCGCTTCGCCAACAGCGCGTAATGGAGCGCACCGTTGAACGGCAAATTGAGAATCTCGGTGTGGCTCCATTTGTATTCGCTCGCTATCGCGTCGACGATTCGCTGAGTCCAATCGCTGTAGGGGATTATTCGGTGGCTGTTTTCGCCGCCGCCCCGAGAGCCCCCATGGCGGTTTCGAGAGCCCCCATATGGTCCCCAAGCTCCTGAAAAAAACCAACCAGCAACTCCACGCTGGCGGGTACATTGCTGCACTCGATGAAGGCCAGGCAAATCTGCAAAAGGTCGTGGAGCGATAGATCAAGAATTCTGTCCTCATCTACCAAGTCCGTGCACCCCGTGACGGCGATCGGCGCCAACTCGGGCGAGGCGAAAATCCACTTCAGAATCTCCACCGTTCGCCTCGTGGTGTTCTCCGTCAGCAGTCGAATCTTCTCTTCCGCGCTGTCGGTGTTTTGGTCGAGAAAATCCGGCGTCAGAAGCGGGGGTGGGATCACCAACTCGCGATCTTGAACCTCCGCGATAATCGCCTTCATCCAGCGGAGCGTGATGCCCTTGCAAGCGACCGGGCCGCAGTACGATGTCTTGACGGTCTTCGAAGTAATCAGATCGGTTTTCGTATTTACCACCTCGCCAGCGGTCTTCGCCTTCGCCATCACTCGATCTCCAAAAAAAGAGGGCCGGGGCTCGGGCCCAGACCCGTTTGGATCGACGATCTCGTTGGGCCGGAGCCGCTAAAAATTAGGCAGTCGCAGCACCAATTTGACCTAGCAGGTATCCGTCAGTTTGCGATTCGTCAATCAAGATTTTCCATGTGACTCCGAACACCCGGTCACCCGTAATGACCCCAAATTCAACCTCGGCGGAATCGCTGACGGCCGCGAGCCAGAAGGTCACGTCCTCGGTGGCCGCCCCGCCTGCCGAGAGTGGGTGGATGAGGAGCTCCTTGGCGAGCGTAGAGCCCTTGCGGCCGGGAATCCGACCGAAGCCCCAGACCGTTGCCGAGCGAGCGTAGCCCCAGGCGAAGACGGCCGCGATGACGGTCATCGATTTTTCGGAGAAGACCGTCGTGACTTCGATGTCCTCGCCCTGATAGACCAAATCGGCAACCGAGGTGCCGTACTCATCGACGTTCCGGACGCGGACGTCCGGCGTGACGTTGAATCGTACACCGCCGAACGTGTGGCCCGGCGTAACCGGCGAGCCCCCGGCATCGATGGTGATCTTGCACGGGCCCGATTCGATATTTGACAGCACTCCGTCAACTTGACTAGGCATCGGGGCGAACCTCCTAAATGGTGGTCACCCAGACGGTCCGGCTACACGTCCTGTCGACGCACAAAACGGTAGCGAAAATCCGCAGTTTTCTGAACGATATTGCGGCCGTCTTGGGTGGTTAATCTGTCTTGCCAGTCCAAGGTCCGCCAGCCGCCTTCGAGGTATAAGGCTATCACTCTCCAATTCGCCGAGTCAATCGCATTTCCGAAATGGGACGCCGGGGCCAGAAGGTCGTCGATGTCCCCTTGAATGTCCTGTAGCACGTACTCGTCGGGCCCGTAGACGTCGACCTGAATGATCCAGTTCCCGTATTGGCCGATCTCCAGCCCGAGCTCCGTCATCGCCCGCGAGGTGAGGAATCGCCAACTGAGCACCGGAAACGCATTTGCCTCGTGGATCATCCCTGGACCGGCGAGCGCGTTCCCGTCCGAATCCTGGCCGAGCTTAGCCAGGAGCGCCGCGTCACCTAATATGAGGTCGGCGAGAATTTTGACCGGCTGTTGGTTGATCGTCGCCATGGACGTTCACCGTCTCAATCCCTGTGAGGCGAAGCGATTGCGATGCCGTGGCTTCGGCAAAGGCCGCCTCGTGGTCTGCTGGATGGTATAGCACGAAGAGGTTGCCGACCCGAAGCCCGTTTTCCAGCGTCTTAATCGAATGGGGGTCGACGCCGATCATGACGTAATTTCTCGCGACGTCCTGATGCTCGAACATCTTGATGTCAATCAAGTCCGAGAGCTTCGCGCGGCGGCCCATCTCGGCGGCCAATTCGTCGAAATAGCCCTTCCATTTGGAGATTTGCATCTTGGCGAACGTCGTGTTGAGAGCCTCTTTTCCCATAATCAGCCCTTTCCTAACGTCCGCAGCACCCGCGCGAGCGAGGCTCGGAGATTGGCTTGGATTTGCGGCTGGACGATCGGCCAGGAGCCGCGGACCGGGGGCATGAATTCAGCCGCGTCTCCGCCCGGGCCCTCGACGGGTCTGCCCTCGGGATTGCGGCGCCGGCCTTGCTCATCTTCGCTGGTGGCCGTCTCCTCTGACGCGTCGCCCCGCTTCGCCGGCCAGTCGAGGATCGGGGCGTCTCCAGGCTGCCACGCCTTCACCTTGCCTCTCGCTATGAGCTCGGTGCCGAATTCGAGAAAGACCACGTATGGGACGTTGGAGCCCGCATCGGCGAATAGAAGGGCCCCTTGGATGTTCGGAGACGCCAACTCGACGTTCCAGCTATTCCGGGCCAGGCCGCTATCGACGGGATGGTGGCGGACGATCTCGAATTTCCAGATCAAGACGCCCTTGTTCAATTCGATGGCCACCACCCGCGGGCCGCCCTTCGCGAGAGCGTTGAGCATGGCGAGCGTCTTGCTCGTCCTCAAGCGATCGAATTCGAAACCGATCATCTTCGAGAAAACAGCCATGTCAGGTCTTCACGTAAATCGCGTCCCAATGATCGGTATGGCCCGGCGATCGAGCGGCCTCTCTGAAGCCGTAGCCGGTTAGGAAGAGGTGCACGTCGCTCGGGCTGGGCCCGCCGAAAAACACGCCTAGACGGCAAATCTCGGCGTTTATGGCGATGATTTGCTGCTTCTCAAGGAGATGGCTCGCGCCGCGGAGCATTTCCAACTCCGCGCCCTCGCAATCGGCCCAAAGTACGATCAGCCGCGGGGGCGGGTCGAGCGTCTCGGCGAAGGTGTCGAGCATGACACAATTCACCTCGATCTTCTCGAAGTCCTTTTTGTCGTCTCCGAGCCTCGGAATGATCCCAGACGAGGGCCGGGCATCCCGAGAGAAAAACGGCATCGTGCCATTGTGATTCCAGCACGCCTTGTTGACCAGCGTCCCCGGATAATTGTCGCCCAACTGGGCCTTGTAGTTCCGTGGATCGGGCTCGAATCCGATGATCCGGACGTCGGGCCAAGTCGCCTTGATATAGGCGGCTTCGGGGCACTTGTGGAGCGAGCCGACTCCGACCTGCCAGAAGTCGGTCGGCCGGCGCCGCTCCAGCATTTGGATCAACACCCTCGCCGTTTTCGAGTTATCCACCGAATAAGGTAGCGCCGTTTTGCTCATCCCACTCGAAGCCTCAAGGTCTTGGGGCCCGTGGCCCGGTTGCGCAATCGGATCGCCAGAACTGTACCACAATCCCGCTCAACCCTTAAACTGCTTGACCGCCGCGACGATCAGCCGCCGCCGGCTGGATGGATCGAGGGCTTGCATCACGAGCCACGTAGACACCTTGCTGTTCTCGTCGGTGATGATGAGCTTGTCGAGCGAGGGGCTGGCGTCCGAGGGCCGGGGGCGAATGTCGGTGTCAGGCTCGAAGTAGACGAGCGCGTCAGCCTCGACCTCGCGCCCGAACGCTTCGAGCTCCGTCTTCATCACGCCCTCGTTGAGACGGCACGGGATGGCGGTCAGCGTCGTCACCGGCTGATAGTTCGGGACGATCTTGCCCGACTCGTCACGAGACGTGCCGGAGCTTCGCTCGACGGTCGCGATGTGCTGGAGGTGGCCGAAGTAGCTCAATTCATCCGGTCCTGATCTTCGCTTGTTCCCAGAGCTCCGTCTGGAATATGTAATTGGAGCTCGTGATCTCGAAACGGTAGGAGGCATCTTGGACGAGCGTGATCGTGCCCGGAATCACCGCCTCATAGTTGCCATTGGAGCCGGCCAAGTAGGCGAGCGAGATGGCGATGGCTCCGGTCACAGCGACTCCGCCGGAGTCAAAGAGCGTTCCGACCAGAATGGCGTCGTTGATGAACACTCCGTCGCTTTGCGCTCGGAGGCTTTTGACTTGTACGAGGCTGTCGTTGTCGATATGCAGCGCCATCAAATATCCTCCGATGATGGAACAATTCTCTCCGCTCCGGGATAACGCTTGCTAATCTTCACGCTCGCGTCGTATCGGTCTCGAATCCCCGCCCTCATTTGGTATCGGGGCACGCACCGATTCGTGCCGAATTGCGGGACGAACGCGGGCGGATGATTCAACTCCAGGTATAGCACATCGCCGAACATGTTCTCGCCGACTTCCAACGTTGGCGCGATGATCGTCACGGTGGCGTCGTCGAAGTCCCCCACTTTCCAGCCGCCCACGGGGGCCGGGAAGTTGATCGTGGCGTACTCCGGAACCAGAGACGACTTCTTGACCGCCCAAACCTGCGTCGGCTGAGGCACGCCCTTGACGGTGATGAAGCCGCTCAGCGTGAACCCGTCGCTGACGAAAGCGACTTTCATGTTGGCGCTCAGTACGGGCCGCGTCTCATTGACCGGCGGAGGGTCGAGCGTCCAAGTCTCGGGGACGCCAGATTGTCCGATGTCTGCCGCTACCAAATCCGGGAAGCCGTTTCCCTGTTGCGGGTCTTCGACGATCTCGTCAATCCGATCGAACTGTCCGATTGGCCAGTTGCTCGTCTCGTTTCCGTCCGGTCGGAGGATGCTCGGAAGGTTGAGCGACGGTCGAAGCAACTCAAGATAGACGGCGTGAACGTCGATTATCGCGGGGCCAGCGAGACTCCACGTCACCGGCGAGCGGATCGCCAAACGGATTGCAGCGGCTTGCTCCACGCTCCAGAGCCCTGAGATCGAGGGACCGATCCGCCAGAGCAGAGTCTCGATGGGCGAGTCTGTCAGCGGAGCTTGGGGCACGCCGTCGATAGTGATGACCGCCGAGATTTCATTCTGGGCCGGTAGCGTGTCGGTGACGTTTAGCATGTGCAGCTTGAAGCCCGTTATCGACGTGACGCCGTTTGGATTCTGGAACACCCATTCCTGAGTCTTGTTGATATCCGCGCTGGAGGTGCAACGCGCAAATTTATCCTCGTCGCCCTTGTCGAACGCCCGGATAGGATCGTCGATATTGGTATGCGCGTACTGCGACCAGACCGGCGTGACGTGAGTGTCCGGACGGAGGAAAAGCGGGTGTTGGGCGAACGAGGTTGAGTTGGCCTCGATCGTATGCAAATGGGTATGGCTCATGTTCCCATTTTCTGGATCGGCTTCAGGGTCACGAGCTCGGTGATCGGGATGATCGCGCCGAAGGGGCTGCCGTCGGTTTTGTTCGTCTGCCAGCCAATCGAGTCGCGGTCGAAGTGCCGCGACGCGAGGATCACATGGGCCAGGCAGTCCACGGGCGCCGAATCCTCGACGTTGGAGACGTCCCGGACGAGGATCGCATCGGCAATAGCGATCGCCGTCGGTGGCGTGCCTCCGCCGTCTGTCTGGGCCTGGAGCGAGTCGGTTGTTCGGTCATACGGGGCCGTGCCGTCGTCGGCAATCTGGCCGAGGGCAGAACCGTCGATGACGTCGGTGTTGAACGTGATCGCTCGTCGCATCAACTGTGAGAGAAGCAAGCCGCCGGTATCGGCGGTGGCGTGGGCGGCCACGATGTCCTCGTCCCAAACGCCGTCAGCGATCTGAGCCACCGTCGGAGCGGCCCCGCCTTGGTTGTCGCGGACCGCCTCCAGCGAGTCGGTCGTGTTGACGAACGTGGTGAAGACGGCCGGGCTTCCCTTGGCCGTCATCAGGGCAATCACCGAATCGTTCACAACGTCGGGCCCGGTCGCCGCGACCGCCAAGAGATGATCGAGGTTGATGTCTGACAGGGCCGTGTCCAAGTCCGTCGTCGAGATGTCGTTGAGGTTGGCGATGTCCGTCGGGAGGTTCGCCGGGTCGAGCTCGGCCAGGCGGGTGGCCGTGCAAACGGTCGCCAGTGCGGCCAAGTCCGTGCCTCGCATGTCAGTATTCGTCGTCACGACGGCGACAGTGCCGTCGACGTTGCCGGCGACTGATCCGACGGAGCCCGTGACCGACCCCACCGCGCCCGTTACCGACGCAACCGATCCGTCGACGTTGCCTGAGACCGAGCCATCTACATTCCCCGCGACTGATCCGACGGAGCCCGTGACCGACCCCACCGCGCCGGTGACGCTCTCGATGTCGGCTCCAGGCACCATCTGATACGTTCTGCCAGAAGCGACGGCTTGAGTTAAGGCGGGAGCGAACGTCATTGTGTTGGTGGTGAAATTGAACGCCGTAACTAGACGGCACTGGCCCTTGATATTTCCGTCCGTAAACAGAATCCACGAGCCCTTCCAGAAATCGGTGTCACCTTCAGTTCGCTGAGCGTCAACCATGGTCGTCGTTGTGCCGCTATCGGCAACTCCAACGACCGGGAAGGGTGGAGCGCCTTCGATTCCGTCGACGTTTCCGTCAAATTCGGCCTGGCCGGAGGCGACGTTGAAACCGATGCCGCCGCCGTTGTTGCTGGCGTTCTCAAAGAAGAGACCGTACATACCAGCGGTGTCGGCCTGGAGTTGAACAGCGTGGTTCAAATCGGAGTTGATCCTGATCGCCTCGAAGCCACCAGTGGCGTCGGCGTGAATGTTAATGGCCCGGCCGTTCTGGCTGCTAATCTCCACGGCGTAGGGCTCGACGGCTGTGTGGATGATCGAGACCCGACTGAGCCAGAGGTCAACGGCGCCGGTCCCGTCCAGCATGTCTTCGAGCTTGTCGGCGGGAATCGTATCGTCAGAGATCGAAAACGCATCCATCTCGGGCTTCGCGGTTGTCGAACTGACCGTCACCGCGGTTCCGAGCCATTGCCCGACGTCGACTCGATTGCTGCCATCCACCCATCCCACGTTCGCGTTCCCGAGAACGCCCGCGACGTTGGCCAGGTCGAGCCCGACGCGGCCACTGGCGTCGATCCAACCCACGTTAGCGTTCCCGAGCACGCCGACGACGTTGCCGAGGTCCATTCCCACCTCTCCCGTCGCGGCGACGTCCGTGCTGCGTCCCGAGACCGTCGGGTGTGCCAGATCGTCCGTGATTCGGGCCGCGACGCGGAACTGGAGATTGACCTGCTTCGCCCCGGCATTCGTGAAAATTATCGTCAAGACGCCGAGCGTGTCGCTGTGGGACGTCGAGATCGTAATCACATAGAAGCCAAGCTCTCGCTCGGTGATCGTCACGGTCATCGCCGCGAAGGCGGCGCCGTTCTTGCTAATCCGCTTCGTGAACGAGCCGTCTGTCAACGCCAGAACGGGATCGCCCGCGGCGTCGTGGCAGAAGATCAGCCAGTCAATCGACGTCGATTGCTTCAGGTCGAACATGGCTCAGTTGATCCTTCCGAATATCCTGAAAAAGATGAACCGGAAGATACCGCGAGCCTGAGCGATGGTGTCATCACCCGCCCCAACCGCTGAACCAGCGGGTGCATCCGATCCGTCGGCGGCGCCCAGGTTGTAGGACCAGAGAAGCATTATGTTCGATCCACTGTTATGGCCGTGATATAGATGGACGATGAAGCGGGCGTCACGGTCGCTGTCCAGTTGTTATTGACCGTGGTTTGCGGTATCGGAGCGCTGAAGTTCAACGCCACACCTCCGCCGCCAGCCGCCAAGTCGAACACCAAAACATTGGCACCCGTTGTGCTATCTGAAATTTCCACCAGTGCTTCGGCCGCTGCGCTGTTGGAAATCATCAATCCGATCAGGTCAAGAAACGTCGCGGACACCGCAGTTGCAATCGTCGTTTCCGTGGCGGCAGTAATGACCGTGTGCTGTTTCCTAACCAGATCGCGCGGCGAGTGCGGCGAGGTTACTAGCCGACCAAAATCATCTGTTTGCAATCGAACCAAGTCACCATTAGCGACAGCTGTTGGGAGCGTGGTGCGAGCCTCGCCGCCAAGTAGTATCGGCTGAGTGGTGTTAGCTGCGGCGTCGTGGTTGATCTCTCCCTGGACATTCAGAAGGTCGTCAGTCGCAAGTGTCACGCGCTGTACGGTCGTTCCCCGTACACCAGTGTCTAGGGCCGGCACGGTGCCGCCGATGTCGATTGAAAGTGCATTCCCGCCGTCTTGGATATTAACCGCTGAGGCACCACTGGCATTATCTATCGTGACGTTATGCCCATCGGCAAGTTGGGCTGCGCTTGTGGCAGCACCAGCCGGCAGTGGTAGCGATGCGGCGCTGATCGGGACCAAATCATTGGTTGCGACTGTGACCCGCAGGGTGCCAGCATCTCTCACGCCAGTGGCGAGCGAAAGGACAGTACCACCGACATCGATGGAGATGTCGTTTCCACCATCCTGGATATTTACGGCTGCACCAGCGCCGGCATTATCTATCGTCACGTCATGCCCAGCCGGCAACTGGGCAGCCGATGTGGCTGCCCCAGATGGCAGTGGCAGTGAAGCCGCACTCACGGGTTGCGTAGTCGTTCCAGTCGGGTCTGTTCGCAACGGATCACTGGCGGTGGCGATTTCAGTACCGGCGACGTCTCGCAAATTCGTATGGAACGCTCGCTGAGCAGTAATACGAGCAGCCGACACGTTACCTTCGGTCGCCACGACCGTGGTTGTGTCGTCCATCTCGCCACCGACGGCGGTGGCTTCCTTGAACAACTCGTTCGCCGTGTGCCCAGAGACAGATAGATAGTCTCCGGTTCCGGCGTTGGCAGTAACGGTGTGCCCAGCCGCCAATTGATTGGCAGATGTGGCAGCACCGGATGGTAGTGGCAGCGAAGCGGCATCGATTGAAATGACGTTGCCACCGTCCTGGATGTTTACCGCCGAAGCGCCAGCCGCATTATCAACCGTGACGTTATGTCCATCGGCAAGCTGCGCAGCCGAAGTCGCCGCGCCCGTCGGTAGGGGAATCACGTCGTCTGTGGCAATCGTAACCCGCTGGGTGCCAGCGTCGCGGACTCCGGTGTTCAGGCTTGGCGCTACGCCACCGAAGTCGATAGAGACCGTGTCATCTGTCGCTACGGACACTCGGATGGTGCCGGCGCCAGATGTGCCACTATTCACGTCTATCGCTGTAGACAGGGCCTCGCGGATGTCTACCGGCAACGGATTTGTGTCGCTCACTAGCGTGAACGTATCAAGGACGCCGTGGGCGAGCTTGATGATTTGGTAGTGCTTACCACCGCCCTCGTCCTTGTCGGTGGCCATCGTCTCGCCGCCAGAACCAGAATTCAAAACAATGTCGTCGGCCATGCTATTTTCCTACGCCCATCAGGAGTAAAGAACCGACCGCTGGCCCGCCGCCAGCCGCCGCAATGAAATCATGACAGCCGATATCCCAGCTATCAATAACGTTTCTGTCCACACCGTCTATGTCAATCTCTACACCACTAGGCGTCGTATTCAAATCCAAGCCACCGTCAATTGCGTTAGTCGCCCCGGACTTCAAATGCAGGTCTTCACTGCCACCAGTAGTTGAGACAAACAAGTTACTTGCAGTCTCCGAGTCGTGGCTATTGGCACCCGATGCCGTTGTGTCCGAAGCAATGTTAAAATCGACATCTGCACTGCTTGGAGATGCAACTTGATAGTCAGTCCCCGCTCCCGCGCCAGCGTTATTTGTGTCTGTTACAATGCAATTCTTAACTATCCAATCCGCGTCATCCTTGTATGCAATCCCGTGGATAATGGTACTTGACGTGCCCTGGATGTTGTGGATAGTGCAATTGTAAATCTTTGTGTCCTGTTGACCGATAGTGCGGATGCCAATGCAAAATCGGTTAGTGGCCGACGTAGTAATGTCGTACACAATGCAGTTTAGGAAATAGGCGAATTCACTCGTCGCCGCTGCGGACGAAAGCCCCGCTGAATTATTGTTACCGGCCACATCGTGAACAATAACATTGGCAACAATACCTTGCTCAAGTATTTTGACCGCATCGCGTGTCGTGCTTGAAGTATTGGTAATCACGAGCCACGAAACGGTTACAGGCGTAACAGCGCCCTCTGGAATTAACAAAATCTCATTAGAAGAACCGCTATAGCTGATTGTGGCCCCCGTCGTGGCCGTACCGTCATGCCGCTCCCCAGATGCAACCGTTAAAATAATCTCGGTCAAGCCAATCGTTGTGCCTCCGTCGAGAGTCACAGCCTCGTCAAAATCGGAGTCGTCGTAGCACTCGCCTATAGCTATGTCGCCAGAGTCATACGTAGGATCGTCGTCAAGATTGGCTTCCCAGAGCGTTATCGTACTATGGTCACGTCCTGTCGTGCCAATTGACTCTGTTACGGTTGCCATCAGCGTGCCTTGGTTCGGGTGATGGTTGATTCGTCCCGAGTTTTGAGTGGGTCAGTCAAAACCTCTACGTCCCGGTCTTCTACGTCGGCGACGGTGCGAGCCGATAATCCCAAGTCATTCCGCCAGTTAACATGGTGCAATCGCTTGGAGATGATGATTGGGTTATCGGGGTCTGTTTCGTCCAGGTCAGGAACTACTAAGGCATTTGCTCGTGCATCCGATAGGTTGTCTATGGCGAAGAATAAGTGATGTGTCTTGTCTTTGCTTCCCAGCGGCCAGAGCTTGTGATCCGCCTCTAGGAGTGGTGTCTTGGCTTCTATGGCGGTCCACACTAAGTCCATATTGGCGTTGCTAACGTCGGTCTTTCCGCCATACCAGAACTCCGCACCTACCTCGCCGAACAGATAGTGCTTACCCGTAGCACGCTTGCGGAGTTCTATGAACAATGGCACGTCCATTGCCTCTCCTTTGGCGTTAGGCACATCCGATAACGTTTCCTCGCTCATGTCTGACAAGAGGATTCTCTTGATCTCTTTCCTACTGACCCGTTCAAATTTGAACTCGCAGACGTTCTCAAACCAGTCATGAGCTACTTCAGTAGGCAGTATCAGACCGAAAGCGTTACGGGCAGCCATCTTGACGTGACAGATATGCTGAGCATGAGCGCAACGGATGCGACGGTTGTTAAAACAGCACAGTATGTCGCCATCGGCGTAGTTTGAACCTGGCCGTGTTTTAACCGCTAGTTCGGCCATCTATAGTTCTCCCTCAAGCGTTCCGTCCGCGTCGCTGAACGTCGAGCCGTCGCCGTAGTAAATGTTCCACTTCAAATGTCGCTCCATAGGGCAGTGCCGCAATGCGGGTCGACGAAGTCGTTGACGATGGTGTTAATTTCGGCGTCCGTTAGCGTGCGATCGTAGAACAAGAACACGCGCATCTGTGACACGACGGGAGAGTCAGTACCGTCGCCTCTCGCAAACAGAGTTATCAGCGACCCGCTGTACCAGGCATACGGGTTCGGCAGGTTCTCGTCTGCTATATTATTCGAGAACGCAACACCGTTCATCCAGCCGTCAAATGTGTCACCATCGACTACCACTTTCGACGTTCGCCAAACATGGATTCCTTCGCCTTCAAAGTTGAGGACGCCTTGGGCAATGCCGGCGCCATCTACCTCCCCGCCTGTTCCGTTGGCGTAGAGTACCGCACCATCCCGCCCCCCGCCTGAGCTGTCTTCAGTAAATTCCAGGAAGTATTGGTCACCAGAAGAGTCTCTGCCAAAGATAGTATCGAAACTGTCTACGTGGATATTGAAGTTTGCCGCACAAATAACCGTCCAGTTTTTCGAGCTGCTCCAGGCCCGGTTGGCCGCCCCGGTGAATGAGATATAGGCGTCACCGCCACTTTGCTTGACAGCCGCCTTTCCATTGAAACCAGTGGCGTCTAATTCAATTGTTCCCCCGCCCCCCTCCTGCTCAATCCCAACGAAGCCGGACTGCTGATCGGTCCACGAGGTGATGTCGCCGATGATCCCCAGGTCGGCGGACAAGTAGACAAGCAAGCCATCGACGTCGCTGGGATGCTGGATGTGCGGCGTCGTTAGACCGCACTCGCCGTTTAGGTAGTCGATGACGGTGTTGATCTGAACGTCAGTCAAGGCGCCGTTGTAGACCAAGAAGTGCCGCCACTCGCCTTGGCCGGCAATCGCCTGCGCACCATCGTTCATCAGGTGGCAATCGCCGAACCAATCTCCGTCTAACGCCATAGTGAAGGGATTTTGCGAATATGGCGTACCGTTCCGCCAGCCCTCGACGACTACGCCATTCCATCTGTGTACGTGTATCGCCTCGCCCGTGAAGTCGGGAATGTTGCCGGGGTTGAGATCGACATCGTAACCAGTGCCACCTGTGTCTCGGAAAGCCGCTTTGTCTGTGCTAGTGAAGTGAACCCGGCCCTGGTTATTCACATTGGAATAAAGGCTACTGTTCGAGGCTGCGAGCGTCGGGTTGAAGGCGCAGAAGAACGTCGCCTGATTGACGCCGGTCGGTAGCCAGTCGTCGTCCACAGCCGCCTCAAAGTTCACGATCTGCGACGCATCGTCCACCGTCAGAGAGCGGAGGCCGTTGAAGCCGGTATCGTTGACCTGGATGATGCCGGCGCCCGTCGCCGCTAGTCCGGTCTTGCCCGACTTCTGATCCTTCCAAGTCGTCAGATCATCAGTGGCTCGAACAACGCCCAGGTCAGCGTGTAACCAGATGGCGAGGTCGCTGAAGAACGGCGGCTGGGTAGGCAGGTCGACCCAGGACGACAGCCCGGTCTCTGGGTTGATGAAGTCGTTGACGACCTTATTGATCTGCGCGTTCGTCAGGTAGGCGTCGTAAAACAGAACAATCCGGTAGTGGCCGATCATCGCATTAGCGGCATGACTGGCACGGTTGCCAACGTGTACGTCGTCATCCCAGAGAAGCGATTGGGTGCCATTAGTTATCGTGTAAGGGTTCTCCGAGTACGGCGCGCCGTTGAACCAGCCTTCTACTAATGCACCGTTGCATCGTAAAACGTGGACCGCCTCGCCTGTGAAGTCTTCGACGCCTTCGCCGGCAATGTCCGCGCTTTCAGACGACTGCCCACTTCCAGATCGAACGTTAGCCTCGCTAAAGATTTGTTGCCACCAATCGGTCGTACCTGGACCGCAGAGGAGGTTATCCGTCGAACCTACTGCGTGGTTGAGGGCAATGATAATAGTTTGAATCCCATCACCTTTACCCCAGGCACCATTTCCGCCGCTATCAAGGAACTCAACCGCCTGGTCGAAATTGGTGTCATCGTCAAAATGAATTGACCGCCGGCCGTTGAATCCCGTGTCATTGACCTGAAGCAAACCGACACCAGTCCCAACCTTTCCAGCCTTCTGATCCGTCCACGTCGTCAGATCGCTCCCGCTTTGAACGACACCACGGTCTGCGTGTAAATAGACCGAGAGCGAACCCCAGAACGGCGGCCGCCTTCTGAGTTGAAGCTGCCCGGGCACCTCGCGGTACAGCGGGTTGCGGTCCGGATGACCTGTCAGCAGTCGCGACATTATTCGGCTTCCCAAAAGAGCTTCTCAGTGTCCACGTTCGCGATCGCGTGCAGATCGGTCTAGTCACGATCTCCGAGCGACTCGTTGATCTTGAAAAAGTACGAATCGCCCGGCTCCAGCGGATAGCCGGAGTTGACGCTCGTGCCCTTGGTGATCGACGAGTCCCAGCCCACCCAGATGATGTCCGTCGACGCGGGGTCATTTTTGACCGTGACGCCGTACCTCAATTTTCCGAGCGAGGTGGGGATGATCTTCTCTGTCGCCCCGCTTCCGATCGCGTTTTGGCCCGTGTCGGGTACAGCCATAGGTTCGCCTTCTTATAGGGTGTGCTTCAGGCTCGCGAGAACGGCCCGAGCCGGCCCGGGCCAGGTCCATTTGTCCCACTGTAATTGATAGCTCGTGCTCTCGTCTCTCCCAATCGACTCGCTGGTGATCGGGGCCCCGGATTGCCCGGTGCGAAGCTGAATTGTCTGATTGAAGAATTCGGACGCGGTCAGAACGATCGCGTGCTCGATGTCCTCGGGGATGTTCTGGAAACCGCCCGCGAGATCGACCTGGATGTTGCCGATTCCCTTCGGCCAGATCGCGCTGCCCGTCCGGAGAATCAGCCCGGCCTCGTCCTTGATCGGGCTGCGCCTGATGTCGTTCAGGAGCGTCAGAGCGGTAGAGTCCGCGAAGACCTGATCCGCGTCGATCCGAATGTCGGTGACGGCCGTGATCGGATATTGATTGATCTGGAGCGCGTTCCGGCCGAGACCGTCGAAGATCGCGGCCGTCAGGGTCTTGTGTTCGATGTCTCGCGAGAGGTAGCGGCGGAGCCGGGCGCCGAGATACTCGATCAGGCGTTGAAGCAGCGTGTCGTGCTGCGTCTTGGAATCGGCAATGTGTAGATACTGCTTGACCTTGTCAACGTCCGTTAGCGCCATGCGGTTTCTCCAGCATCGCCTCCCCGCCGTAGAGGCTTTCCACGACTGCCCGAAGCCAATTGAACGTCGAGATCGGCTGAACTGCGTGCATCGGAATCGGCGTGTCAGCCTCTATTGTGTGCAAAGGGAGGCCACGAATGCTACGTTGGATTTGGTCGACCATCTCCGCCGGCCTGGCATTTGGGAACTTCTCATCGAGAAAGTCCCGGAGCTCCCTGAAGCGAGGATCACCGGGATGCTCCTCGACCTCGGCCTCCGGCTCGGAACCATTCGCGGTCCGAGATGGGTCGAGATGAGCGTGTCGCGGACAATAATCGCCACGCACCGCCTTCGCTTTGCATCTCAGCCCGTCGCCTTTGTTACTCGCAACGCATCGTGCCGCCTCTGTTTTGGTCGCCATCTCGGTCTCACAAGTCAAGGATGTTGCCCGCTTTCGCCACTTCGCACAACTTCAAGGCCATCGTACACTGCTCATGTCCGTTGCGGATGGAGATCGAGCCCACGGCCCGGACGATCCGGCAGAGCACGAATGGGATGCGGACGATCCCCTGGCACTCGGTGAACGCCTCGATTCTCAAGTTCAGCCCGTAGTCTCCCGAGGGGAATTCGTTGCCGCCGGGTTCCCGCGGGCCGCTCCATCGATGGCCGCCGACAGCCCGATAAATCCAAGTTGGGAAGGCCCGCGTACCGTCCGCGTCCGAGTCTCCCAGGCGGAATTTCCAGGGATAATAATCGCCCTTTGATTTCGACGGAGTTGTCTGCCCGTCCTCGGTGAAATACTGGGAATTGCCATAGCAAAAGAGGGCTCCGCGGCAGATCGTTTCGCGGATGGCTTGCAGCGCTCCCGGATTGATCCAATCGTGATCGTCGACTTCCACGATCCAAGCGTCATGTCGAGCCGCCGAGCAGCCGATGAACCGGGCTCGATTGACCGTCTCATTCGCCGCCTGCCGGACGTAGCTGAGCTTGATGAATAGAAGTGAGTCAGAATTTGGAAGGCCGTCAACTAGGTCGCGAGGATCGACGGTGTGCGGAGCCGTCGACGCATCCTCGATCACGATCCAGCGGTCGAGTCCGGGGTTCAATTGCTGAC
>SDBT01004309.1_pt1 | contig 24208 bp, 33 predicted proteins | sample 2277101 | NCBI WGS metagenome assembly SDBT01 (sample SAMN10404973, study PRJNA504765) | marine sediment metagenome | isolation source: marine sediment core GS10_PC15, 103 cmbsf | place: Arctic Ocean: Southern Knipovich Ridge | collected 2010 | reverse complement strand
CCGTAGCACGGTGGGTGACGTTTTCTCCCCACTGCATACCGCCCTTGGTTTGATAGTCCTGGTCGGTGAGTTTATAGATAGTCATCTTTGCGCCATTCCTTGTTGTGAACCAGTTGCCATCATAGGGACGAAGGTAAACATAGCCTAATGGTTTGTCAACCCTTATTTTGATTATTTTCTACTTGCTGTTCTATTCTTATTTGTTCGAATCACGTTTGCGCGAGTCCCTTCTTTTGATTTCTACTTGCGCCTCTATTCCTTTACTATCCTCTCTATTCTGTTTTGTTCCAATCGTTGCCCGGTGTCTTCGTTTTGCGATTCTATTCTGTTTTGTTCCTGTCATTGCCCGCCGTCTGTTTTCATCTCAATTTGCTGTTCTGCTGTTATCGCTTGAACTCATATCTGCTCACGCCAAGTCGCCTTGCTCTTCTAATCTCTTTCGTTCAAATCGACTGGGATCGTATCAATTGATTTCTTGCTTGCTATTCTGTTGCTCTTCTGTCAATTCAGATCAAACCCCATCCTTTCGTCTCGGGTTACTTTTCTACCTTGAAGGACACCAATTCAAACCGGCCAAAGCGGGGGTTGGTGCGGAAGGCACCCAGGCCGTTGAATCGCCCGGCCAGTGTGATGGCCTCTTCGATGATTGAGTACTGGATAGATTCATTGGTACAAAGAAGATCGAACTTGATTGACCATTCAGGGAATTTGGGCCGGATCGTCCACACCGCCGCGTTATTGGTTCGATTGATGGCTTTGCGCCCATCAATGACCATTTCAGCATTTAGACTTTCCTTATGAATGCTCTCGCCGTTGTGAAGCAAGTGCGGTTGATCGGGGCTTACCAAGATAGCGGACTGAAAGTCCCTCATCCACGTTGTACGGCCTTTTTTGATGATCCCCTTGGCCCCACTGTGGATGGCCTTCTCAATGGCTTCTGCGGGGTGATAAACAATCCCGTCATCGGTGAAGTGTATGCCATCAATAGCGATCTCTTCATCGGTCCGATTATCGGCTTTCTTTCCCTTTTTCGCCAAGGTTTCCTTTGGATTGGGGAAACGATGTTGCATTAACGGCCTTGTCCCTTTGATCTCAACGTGAACAGTGGTTGTTTCCATGATCATTCTCCTTGTGGTTTTTCAATTCCCGTCAGTTCCTTCAGGTCTTGGGGGGCGTACTCCAGGCAGAACTTGATCATCTGATCTCTAAGCCAATCGCTCTGCCACCGATAGTTGGATCGTGCCAGGGCAATCCCAAAGGCTTTCAACAGATTGGATTCAAGTATAAATACGCTACGTTTTTTCATGGTTTTCTCCTTTTATAGTTCCGATCAGTGCATGATGGCAAAACCAGCAGAGAAGTTTCACGGGTCTAGCAATATATGGTAATCATTGCTGTTTTCATCTTCCCATGTCTCCCAAGGTTCAATGCCATATTTGACTTCTAGGTCACCCGTGTTCGCATAGTCAGGTTTGATGTTATTCTCAAACTGAAATAGGTCATAATCAGCCAATAAGTCAAGCATCTGGGCACCAGTCTTGGCGTCCGGCACATGCCTCCTTAACATTGGGCCGGGCACCTGTGGTATCCACCAGATTCTATATAGTGTTTTCATTTCTTTCCCTTTCTGATCGTTCCGATCAGTTTCCCGTCTTTTCCAACGATGGTAAAAATCTTGCTCAGGAAGCCCTTGCTCAGGAAGCCCTTTCTATGGCAGGCCGGACAACAAACCCGATTAGACTTCTTATCGCCGTGGAGGGCCATCCGGGGGTCTTCAGCGACATGCTGGCAGATGATTCTAGGATTCATTTTCTGCCACCGGGCCAATTCGTATAGGCCGCACATTATTTTGTTCATACATTATTGATGCGAACATAGCTGCTTCTCGAAGCTCTGACGGGGTATACCGATGCTTTACTATCCAGGCATAAAGGGTCTCGACTAGCATGTGGTAGTCTGGGTCGTTTTCATATTTTTCTTGGGCTGTTTTCATCATTACTCTCCTATTGATATTCTATTGGACATTTATCGCGTTTTCACGACGGCAAAGTGCTGGACATTTTAACGGACATTTTTACTTTCCTATTACTGGTTAAAACAATTCACTTATAGCCCACCAGATACCCACAATCACTATGTAAACTGACAAGGCCAGCACAAGAATAGCAGGGATTAAAAATGAGGCGGCAACATAATCGATTGTTGGATAGTAAGCCCTCCATAACATAAACCCGATAAGTTCATTTGCGGCGACAAGAATGATAATTGCGATTAACTTTTTCATAACCCCTCCAGTGCTGAGGCAGCGATTGCTCTCATGCTATGGATTGTCTTGGGTGCCTGTGATGGTATGTCTGTCCTGTCATGGTAAGCGATTTCCGCCAGTGCTTTGTACATGGCGGGAGCCTTGGAGATGAGGACTTTTACGTCCTCTGGCGGCTCGAAACTTGGGGCGCATCGAAGGACGATTGCTCCCTTTGTATCATCTAAGCGCAATTCTGTTGGGATAATATCCCAGTCCCACCCCATATATTTTGTATACTTCATAGTTCCACCTTTGTTTTATCGAGGATGGCTTTGGCAGCGTCAAGTCGCGTTTCGCTAATAAAATCCCCCTCTGCAAGATTATCAACCAATGCCCCCAGCACTTCCCGTAATTCCCCCACTGTCTCGGGGTCCCCGCCGATAGATTCGATGGCGTTCCAGCAGGAATTAAGGCGTTGTACTGTGTCTGTCGCTTCTTTCTCATCTACTCCCGATGCGAAACGGATTTGGAAGGCGCAACCATCACCCGTCATTGCGAATGATATAAGGGTATCACTAAAGTTTTTAATCCCCTCATTATGTAGTTTGCCTTTAGTTTTCATGGTGTGCTCCTAAAGAAGTACCGAGTATTTTTTACTCTAGCATCATCGCTAGGTATATCAACGCGATACGTGCCGGATTTATAGAGGTGACAACTTGCCCCGGAGCTCAAGGCTCGTCTTATGAGATCCTTATAGGTTGCAAAAAGGCCCGGCTCTGCATTTCGGTTGTACCAATACAGCACGCCAAGGCGTACGCCGACATTAGAAGCGGAATGCAACTTATTAAATGCCTCTGATTTTGGTATTGTTCTCATGGTGTGGTGTCCTTCTAAGGAGTTCATTTTTAAGTAAATTATCTTTGACGGCTTTGATTTCCGAGGCGTTGAGGGCGGCTCTTGCCTTGGCAACAGTCTTTGATATGCGAATTTCCACTGACGAACCCTGACGCTCCAGTGGTGTCCTCTCCAAGAGGTGGAGGCTTTCTTCCAGCGCCGCTACCAGCTGGTCATGAGAGTTAACAGCCTGGACGATGAAAGCAGCGTTGGCAATGGCCTCGTTAAAATCAGGGTCGCCAATATCGAGAGGGATATATTCAGTGAAATCACTTTTCCTGGGGCTAGACATAGAGCAAATATTCGCCCCGTCAAACCCGCTGCTAAATACATGTCTTGAACTTGTTTCCCACGGCAGTTGTGTATGTTCCATGATTTTCTTCATTAGTCATTTCCTTTCAGTTAATCCATAAAGATTTGATTTTATAAGCATTGATGGCACCCCAGCGAGTGATCGACAGATGGATTGGAGGGGCACCACCAGCGCTCTTCGCTAATGATATAACTTTTAAGGCTTGCTCAGGGGTGAAAGCGCGAAAATTAGCATAGCCTAAGATAGAATGATGGGCTTGCCATTTATTAATCAACCATTGAGGAACGGTTGTTATAGGAGTAATATTCAGCCATGAAAATTCTACGAGGGGTTTCCATCCATCCGCATTTGTCCCCAGGCTATATCGTCGATCTCCCACCACTACCTTCGTCATGCTATCCCTTTCTAGGTGTTAGGCTGGGTGAACTGTGTATCCGTCATTCTCCGCTGCTTTACGATGTTCTTTGCAATGGTATCCACGGCGAATAAGAAGGTTTGTATCAGGATTACGGACTGTAACAAGCCTTACATCATTGTCATAATTCTCATGCTCTCCATCATGGCATTCGCAACATTGTTTTATAGGTGCTTCCATGCCATCCTTTCTATCTGTGTGTTAGACTGTAAAATCTTTCCTGATTTCGTCGATAAGATCATCAAGGTCCGTAAGTCCGCTTATGTCAATTTCAGAGCCGTTAAAATTCGTCGGGTGGTAATGATCTGAAAGGCGGACAGTATCTTCCTGGCCAAACCTTGGATGTTTTGTCTCAATAATGACATGATGATAATAGGTAGACCCGCTCTTGGATGTGCTTGTTCGGGTGAATCCTAACCGTCTCAATTCAGCTTGGACTGCTCGTTTGATTGTGTTATCCATGACAGCAGTGTACTACGTGCTACTAGTGTATGTCAACAACTTTCTCGTCTCTCGTCGAGAAATAAATCCCATCCGAACGGGGACGATCAATTAAACTAAAATATGTTGGATTGATTACGGGGGCTAAATTCAGCAGAATCAGAATATTGCTAAATGAATCTGCTTCGGTGGATGATGGTAGGCCCATATCCCCATGACGAAAGCATCTGCATGGTCTGGGCTTCGACCACGGTTCCGTTTCTTCCAGTCGTCTTTGGGTTCGACAAACCAGACTAAGGGAACTTTGCGCTTGGCCTGATGGAAGAATTTGCGGGTGGTCAATTGGTGTTTGGTTGTGTTATCCAGATCGGCTACTAATGGAGACCATTGATCTTTATTTATCACTAGCCCTGTGAGATACCAAGCCTCGCTGATTCGGTTGAGGATTTCCAGTTCCGGGTATTCCTTAACCTTGTCTGCCGCCGCACCACCCTTGAACGGTCGAGCCTTTATCTTCGTGCTGTCCTCTCCAAATACATGAACTCGGTTACGCATATAAGCGGGATAGTGTGATCCTTCACCCGTAGCATCGGGGATTAATTCTATAATCGGTTGACTATCTTCAGTCCAAAATTCCTCTTTGGTTTTCATAATCCAGTCCCAAACCCGTTCCTCGCTTTCAGGATGTTCAGCGTGCCATTCATCCATGACCGTATAATTCAGTCCTGAGACGGCTTCCCAAACCTCTTCATCATCTTCATCTAAAACGGCATCGGTTTTTCCTACCAATAGCCTTCCCAGCACATTAAGATCAACACCCTCACCTGCCACATCCCAAGGGAGTATAATTCGTGTGATCTCTCCAATGTTCTGCCCGACGCGCCTCTTTGCTCGTTCAACACCGGATAATGTGACCACAGCAAATTCATCCTGCTTGGGATATTTGCCGAAAACTCTGGCCTGGACAATGGGGCTGTCATCAGTATATTTATCCCTCAACTCCTGCACACCTTCGGGAGTTGCCAGTCCTTCTATTTTGCTTAGGACTGATTCATAGTGCGGTTCATTAAATAAATCATAGGCACTGATTTCAATGAGATTGCCTTTCTCCAAAGTACATTGCCCATCAATCTCCCATTCATGAACAGTCCCTTCCGGCATAGTTGGATTAAAGATTGCTAGTAGGCGTGCATTATTAGAACGTAATGATCCCTCGGCGGCCCTGAATATAGCAGGATCAATAGCAATGGCCTCTTCCATTAAAAATAGAACGCGGCCCGTCGGAGTATGATGACCAGAAAAGGCCGGGGCTTCCTCACCCATTATCTCCGGTGAAAGCCCAATACAGAACCAATCTGGATGTTTATTTCTATCAGGAAAGAACTGCGTTATATCCGGTTGAGCATTATTAAACATGGATTTTATCATGTTGTAGTTTGCCCTAAACCGACTCCATAACACGGTTTTTACTTGATCTTTAGTGTTGGCAGTAGTTATAACCTTGCAATCATATCGGTAAACCCATAGCCACCACAGAGATATAATCGTAGCCGTATGAGTTTTACTAACTCCATTGGCCGACCTAACTAAGGTGTATTTATTCTTCTTTACGGATTGAATAATCTGGACCATTTTGGACCAGATAGGGCCGAACAGCTCCATGAATTGCTCAGGATGTGTTTCGTAATCGGGGGGAGGGTTGGCTATATCGCTACGGGCCTTCTCCGCTAGACTGCCCAAGCGGAGTATGACTTCAGGGGAAAGTTGGGTCATTTCTTGGTGGCGGTTCTGGGTCCCAACTATGTGCTGGTGGATCGGGCCACTCAATTCTCGGAATAACTTTCCCGCATCTTGAGCATTCATGTCGGCCACTAATCCCATAACCACCGAGACCTGTTGCAATCCCATCCTGGTCTGCATAAACAAACCGATGAATCCCTAATAAACATAGTAATTTATTCATATTATGCCTCAGCTTTCACCATCTCACTATTGAAGAAACCATTGGGATCACCACCTTCTAAAATGTATTCTTGGAATTGATCTATCACCTTGGGATTCTTCTCAGCAGCCTTACGCAGATTTGCATAAATCGCGTTGTAGTCGTACTCCTTGACCTGGGTCACACGATCACTCCAACCAAATAAGTTTTTGGCTAAAAATTCCAGCATTCTAACTTTGGGCATAGTGGTCTTTTCTTCAGTACATATCTTATACATTTCGCTTCGGAGATTTTCTTTCATGCGATGATGACCGCGAACCCAATTTTCACGATAGCGCCCACGAATAACAATCTGTTTACGATGCCCGAGACTTTCCGCTATCTGTGTCTGGCTAAACCCCAACTCCGCTAGATACTCTACTTTCCCGGCTATGGTTTTACGCCGCTTTTCCAAGCCCTTATTATATGCTTCAACCCAATCTTTGTGCTCGTGAAAAGTACTTCGGGGAACATCGAGGAACCGGTATATCTCCTTTTGATCAAGACCGGTACAGGCTAATTTTTCTATCTGCTCAAGTTTGTCCATCGAACATTGTTTCCTGAATTGTTGGGACAGATGACGGCTGAAAGAATTGCCCCTGTCGCTGGGCTTGATCAATCCGCTTGCAGGCGATATCAAAGTATTTTTCCTTAATTGGCTGCGCATTATAAAGCGCTTTTACTTCTTTGCGTGTCAATGCCCTGTTCCAATCTCGCATGAATTGCACTTCACCATCAAGATAATAATGGATTTTCTCACCGTTTACCGTGATTACTACATGGCGCGGATGGGGAAAATTGTTTGTTAGCACTATCTCAAAGGAACGTACGTCATTAGATTGTTTCTTCCCGAGCAGAAATAATGGTAGAGATAAGATAGTGCCGATAATTGACTTAAAGAATGTTGGTCTATTCATTTGGTGACGGTGCTCCTTTCGATTGACGGCTTGCCGTAGGCCGGGCGGTTGCGACGGGGCTTTCTAAAGTATGGAGATTTACAGCGGGGGCAAACGATCACTACTTCCTTGCGCGGCCTCCAATTATGCCCACAACGCAGGCAATCGAGAAAATCCGCCAGCCTTATTTGTCCGTTTTTCTTTTTCCCAAATATCATTGAGATAGGGGAGATTGATTCTTACCGAGGCCAAAGGTCACGGGCTTTGAGATCGTAATATGCCATTGATACAACAGCTGCCTGTAAAAACATCGGGGGAATCTTTTTTGACTCTGTTTTATCGACATACCATTTCGCTACAATGATAATCGCAACCTTTACCAATGAACTCGCAACCCGAGCATTGTAATTATCACTGATCGGCAACACGGCATCTGTCATCATTGAAGCCATGCCATAGGCAGCCAAGACAGCGACAACATCCTTATTTGAGGGAGGGATAACAAGAGTATCTTGATATGTCGTTTGCGCCGTCAATCCAGCTGAGAGCAGAATTGATAGTAATAGGATTTTTTTCATGATCTCATTTCCTTTCTGTTTATCATCGGGACTAATATAGTATACTCATAGACTAGAGTCAAGGATTTCAGGACTCGACGAATCCTATCATATATTCCATTGTCTCAGCGTTCAGCCCTATGTCCGTGACAATCCACTTGGTATTCTCCTCACCAGTGCCTAGAATGCCGTTCAGGATCGGATGCCTGATATTCGCGAAGTCCCACGGCTCAAAACCTACCGCCGAGAGTTTGGTTACCAACGTACCTTCGTAATGCTTGCGCCTTAATCGCACCTTGAGGAAGTCACGATAGAACTCTGCTGTGGTCTGGTCATTGGTATAGAGATGTTGCCAAGTTCGAGATAGCGTCTCTGCATGAAAGTTTGTGTCTGTAACAGTCGAGACTTTCTGAAAGCGGTTGCTCATATATTCCTGATAGTACTCTACAGTGAAGTCGGTGACAATATCATCATCCACCTTCTTGAGCGTGAAAGTGTTTTCTATAATGGGGTGGAATAGCAGGGAATCCCCGAATACCGGGAAGTCTGAAACAAATGTATCGGTAGCCCCATTATCATCTGTTTCCACATCAAACCCTAGCAGTCGTCCCGTCGAAATTTGAAAATTCGTTCCGCTACTCCATTTTAACCTCCAGTTGCCCGTATCATTCACCAAGGTAAATTTTCCTGTAGAGGTGCTGTAAGTCACGGTGTAGTTATCCGCGCCCGATGCTTCTAGTTGAGTTTCTACTTCAGCCGCCAGACTGTCCCCTGTATAAGTACCTGCTGTTAGAGTAGCCGCAAATATTGGACCGCTATCATCAGCATCAAGCTTTTCGTTAACTCCCGTTTCTATCTTAAATACTGTTTGGGGATCGAAATCTATCACATCTTCTGGGCCTGGTAAATTAGTGCCACTTACCCCGAAACCATCGCCCGAAACATAGGTCCTCATCTTGAAACGGTTTTGCTCGTCATAATGTCCTATCGAACCCAGCGTCTTGAGAATGGAATTCAAAAGAGTATTGCTCTCAACCTGTTCCAAAATGGCGAAAGATAATTTCGTGGTGGATAGATCGTTGGAGGCTATGTTGAAGGAATCCAAATCAAGAAAGACGACTCCTTTTAGGGATACATCATCAATAGAAAATTGTCCCTGAGTAGCTGTAGTTTCTAAAAGGTTAACAACAAAGTTCTTAGAATCAGCATTAGAATCAGCTTGAAATTCCACTGTATATGTGCCGTCACTCAGCCAAGTCCCCGCTACACTTGCCAGCGTGACACTATTTTCACTGAAAGTTTCTATTTTTAATAAAGAATCACCGTCAGGAGTAACCGTTGTTGCTAATGTAAAAGTGAACCGATAACGGCCTCCATCAATCCCAGGATCAACTCGGTTCGCAACTGTTTGGACTAAAGTTCCGTTTAACGATCCTCCTGCGAAAGTCCACTCAGCATCCCCGCCAGTATCATCACATTTACCCGATGTATCCCATTTAGCGTGTGTGGCAAAATCCGTCTCATTCAGTATCTCTAAACCAAAATTATCCGAGACTCTTCCTATCTCATCCACCAAAATTGATTCTATCACCCCAGCGCCATTTTCAATCAAATTCCCCTCTCCATCATCGTTAGCATGGGTTTCCGTAAATCCCTCACCTGTAGACCTACCATTAATCCAAGACCCGTATTCTTTACCTTTGCCGCCAAAGTAGAGCGGCAACAACTTTTTGGGCTTATATTCTATCCGTCTATACATTTGATACACGTCAATATCAATCTGTTCGCCGCCTGCTTGGGGTGCATCAAGCGTTACTCGAATCCATAAATCATCATCTATCCCAGTCTTAGTATCATTACTTGGAGAATCAGTCATAATTCGCAAATCGGGATATGAACCCGTATCCGGGTCTGTTATGGTTACATCATCTATAGATCCGTATAAATGAACATGATAATCTCCGCTGACGGCTCCACCGCTAAGAGTTACTTTTATATATAATGCAGAATTGTTGGCAATGATATTTGCATCATCTATGCCCTGATTATCATAAGCTGGAAAGACTACCTGAACCTCAAGCCATGCACCATTATTTGGACAGGCAAGAAACTGTGCGCTAGATTTGGTCGTAAAATCTTTGTCGCCTATCCTTGATATATTAGCAAAGTCAGTAATCCCGGCGTGGCCACTATTGTCTACATTGACAATAGAATAAGGGGATACAAGATCATAGAAGATCGGATCATTAGCATGAGAAATTATACAGCCAGATGATGTATTCTGTTCTATGGTAAAGGTTGTTTTCAATCTTACAAATCTATTTATAGCGGAATCATATCCCCAAATTTGCTGCTGCTCAGAATCGTCCCCTTCTGCATTGAGTTCGTTAATTATATGATCCGCGACAAACCAACGATGATTACCAGAAGAATCAACCCCCAAATAAACGCAGGATATTAAATTATTAATACCTGATGCGGTATCAGAAGCCTTCGAATTATTGTCTTTTAGATAGGTATGACCACCATAAACAATCGGTCTGATTTTACCTTGACTAATTTCTGGTAATCCCTGACCAGTATCGGCGGCATCGGAATCAGTGAGTAATGTCCCTATCAGGATATTATTTCTTACATCCAATGGCTCTGCTTGGAATACCACTGTATCATAGGTTATATTAGGAAAGTCTGATATATTACCATCGAACAGTTGCACCCGTTCAGCATCAAGAATAGAAGTTCCATCATCGAAATATAGGAACGTCTGAACTTGTTCGTTCTCTGGGTCGATCCCGTTGAACAGATCAGAGAACAAGCCCGGGTTAACCACACTGAATGATAGGTTAGATACTTGGGCCAGCCCCCCAAGATGATCAGAAGTAATCTGTGTCGAAAGCCCGCCTGTGATGAGACCGTCGAAAGTCGTTCCGTCAGAAGCAAAAGAATCGTGCGCAGCTAGGAACTTGGACAGACCCGTCATGTCAACCCCAATACGGGGTTTTCTCCCAAGAGCCTTTGATTCCTTGCGGGGCTGGATGTTCAGACTGGAGAAGCGACTCACGAAATTTCCTTCCTGACAACCATGCTCAGATTATAGAGGCTCCCAGGTACCCTAGGGAAGTCAAGGGGGAACGGCTCCCACAAGCGGACCTCATTATCTGTCCCGTCCTCCTCTACAAACCGAAACACATTGGCCCGATAGTTAACAGTTGTATCCTGTAGGAATCCCAGCAGATTAGTCCTGACTGTTGCATTCACTCTCAGCACATTTATCGGCCATCGCTCGTCAGCATCCCCTAGATCATCTACTACGGTCTGACCCCCGCCAGCTACCCCTACGATCTGCCTAGGGACTATGGGGAAATTCACCGGCAGTTGGCGACCTTTCGGAAACTCGAAGGGTGAAAAAGCATTCTCATGGGCCAGACGGTACTCAGCCACACAGCCGATTTGAATAAGGGAAAAATTATCAAGATTAGTAGGTGCACCCGCAGATCCGGCAACTATCCTAAAACCTCCGGTTATTCCTGCATCAACAGTAAATTCTATAAATAGATCGTTTGCTACTTCACCAGTAATTGTACCAAAAGTTTGTACTCCTGTAAAATCTTTTAGTGTCCAAATAACTCCACCGGCAGTACAATCATACTTGACACGATATTTATTTCCAGATGTCATAGGTGCAGATGATACGGGTAAAGTACAATATTGACCCTCTGCATTTCTATTAATACTTAAATCTCCTATTTCATCATAAGATAAAAGGTCTACATCGGTCCAAGCCGATGGACCGCCGAAATCCCGGTCATTTAGATTGGGCATTAATTCCGTCTGACTCCCCCACTGATCCGCTGTAGGAGCGGCTACCTGCCAATAATCGCCACCATTATATTGTACCAAGACTTCAGCAGCAGAAAGTTCACGATTCCAAACACGATTTAAAGCAACATCACCGTCCAAGAATAGTGAAACGCCTTTTCCTACTCTATAATTACCCGTTGTATTGCTCATAGCAACATAACTAGCGTTATTGTTTGCTGTTGAAGCCACGACTATTCCATCAATGTAAAAGGTAAGACCATCCGCCGCTGTCGTCCCACCAGTACCGTCATAAGTGATTACAATGTATAACCATTGGTTCTCAGAAATAGCAGCATCACTCAATGAAAAACAAGACTCATTATTAATCTCATCATACAATAAGAATATGAGTATACCGCTATCACTTATATCAAAATAATATTCTCGCTGATTCGTATCATATTTACTCAAATATTCTTTAGTTGTCACTTCATTTATATATATTAACAATTCAATCGAAAATGAACTGTCATTTGAGCCATTCCCAAAGGTTAGGTTGCTATCATCGCCCATACTTATAACATCATCAATACCATCAAACCTCAAAAAAGGGTTATACTCTGAATCGGCATTTCCAAAATTAAATAGTGGCTCATTAGTAGCCCCTGCCGTACCATCAAGACTATTTGAACTCTGATCCACCCATGTATCAAAACTCGTTGCACTGTCGATGTACGTCGTATCCATCTGTTTTTTGTAGAAAAAGGGATTAGGCATTAGATTCCTCCACAGTATATTCCAAATTATAATCTGCTGTTCCTGCGGTAGTCTTCACATACAACGCTGTGACAATGCTTAATCGAGAATATGATTCCCCATCTTTGATTGTATACCAATCTGCATCGTTCAGACTGATCAAAATCTCAACGGAGGTATCGAGGTTGGTCAGTCCGAATGCCGTAACTTCTTCTGGAAGAACGTTGACCGATGTTGTAGTCGCCGTGCCAGACGTTAACCGTAGCGTATGATCTTCCGATATTCTCAGGTCTATTGGGTTCATGGTAAGTCTGTCATAGAAAGGTTTCTGTCTCTGGTAGCCTGCCGTATCCCCCGGCCCAAGGCAAGACCGTTACGCTTGAGCATGTTTTCAAAGCTCTGTGCATCCAACGCATTTATAATAAACGTATCCCCGCCGCCACCCTGAGCACCACCCAGACCTTCAGCCATCTGATTCATTTGCGCGATTTGCGGACCGAATAGATTAGATGCTTGTTGAGTGGAAACGATTTCACCAGGGGCTAATAAAGCAGGAACGGTGTCTATGCCCCTGGAAGGCACGCGACCACCGAATTGGAACTTAGTACCCTCTATTAGTGCAACCCGCGCCAGACCCCCTGCTATGGCCGCTGCTGCCGCTGCTGCACCTAGAAATGGGCCTACAAGTGGAATACCAGCCAAAGCCTTGAAAGCGGCTATCCCCCCAGCATATGTATCTACCAACGCTTGAGCTTGAGCCGCTCGCTTCCATATCTTGAAATTTTCCTTAGAAGCAGATTTATTTATGCTCGCCAAATCAGTTATTGCTGACCCTACATTGCTGAAAGCTTCTATTTGTTTAGAACCTAAATCCTCAGTAGCGGTCGTAACCTTATCACTAGCCGCTTGGCTTTGTGCTGCAACTGTCTCAACCGTATCTCCAAGTTCTTTAAGTGCGGGAGTACCCTCTTCCGCTAACTGTTTTATTTGAGAAAGTAAGGTTGTGATTATTTCACCAACAGTATCGCCCATTCCTTGAAATGCCTGCCCAACATTTTCTGTCTTTTCCCCGAATAAAACATCAAATGGGCTGGTTTCTAGCATTTTAATAAGCATTTGGCCAATAGCACTTACTAAACCTCTTAACCCTGTTATTACACCAGTTTTTAATGCTGTGCCAATCGCTGGTGCCATAACCTCTGTAATTTCTAATACAGCATCCAATACTAAACGCCAATTATCAACCACAGTTTTTGCTACTACATCCCAGCCAATCTCACCAAGTGTAGATAGAATTTCGTTGGCTTCCTTGATCTTTGGCTGGAGAATCTCAATAAGGCTACGCCCGATTTCCCGTAGGATATTGTTCACGTTTTGGCGAAGTTTGCGCATATCCTGGGAGAAGGATTTCTGCATTTCCTCAACGGCACCAGCGGTAGCACCAGCAGCCTTCCCCATCTCTACAAGATTCTCTTCAAACTTTTTAGCGGCGGTACCTGTCAACGGGAGAACGGCTTGCATGGCCCGGACATTGTTGAATAAATCAGTCATGGGTGTGCCTGACTTATCTGCTTCCTCTTTGATCAACTGTATTGCCCCAGCAAACCCTTCCGCTTCAATTAGTGCCGTTCCACTTGCAAATCCCAAATCATTTATCAACCCAGCCAAATCTTCGGTGGGTTTAATCATCTGAATGATAGAAGCACGTATAGCTGTAACAGCCTCTTCAGTGGATTGTCCGGCAGCCGTCAAGGTGGCAAGAGATGCCCCGACTTCATCAAGGTTAACCCCTGTCTGTGCGGCGACAGAGAGCAAACGCCCCATTGAACCGCCTAATTCAGATATGGTGGTTTTTCCAAGTCGAACTATGGTGAACAATTTGTCTGAAGTTTCAGATGCAGAGAGCGCCGCATCGCCATAGGCATTGATTGCAGTTGTCAAAAGGTCAGCAGTTGTAGATATTTCGGCAACACCGCCAACTGCCAGATCAGCGGCAATTTTTAGAAGTTCGGCAGATTCAGCCGCGTCAGTGAATCCTGCCGAGACTATATCGTATTTTGCTTTTACAAGGGTATCAATGGCCTTTCCAGAAGAAGCAGCCAAGGATTCGAGTTCTTTGGTCATATTCTTCATCTGGTTGTCTGTCAGTCCACCCATGAGGGTGCCGACTTCTCGCAACCCATCCCCCAGATCAGCAGCCAGTTTGATACTGATGCCAGCAATGGCGACTCCAGCTATCGTGCCGAACTTGGCAAACTTCAGACCCAGCCCGCCAATAGCCCGGCCCATGCCCGCAATAGTGCGGGTTCCCTTTCCAAATGGGCCGGAGAGCTTGTTTTTACCTAATAGGGTTACTGTTACAGCCATTATTTAGCCTTGGAAATCATCGCTTCATCGAAAACCGATTGTATGATAGAAATAGAATCCAGTATCCAATCCCGGTTATATTTCTTGAGCACATCGACATAATCCTCCAGCGCAAATCTCAACGCTTCCATTGATAGACTGCGGCGACTCAGAGATACGGTCCCCCCATCTTTCCGTGGGATCGTCACAATTTCCATAGGGGATAGACCAATAGCCCGTTCATATATAGCAACGGGAATCCAGTTATCAGGATGCAATTGGTAGGGCGATGCCCCCATGAGCACTTCACAATCTCCTATAGTTTCGCAGCGCGGGAAATCTACACCGCGTCCCCTATCCCGCTCTTCATGCCTCGCGCGACAGGCAATGCAGTAACGTAAGTCCCCTTTGGCCCAGGTCACCGCACCTTCGATGTAGCCCCTTAGTTTTTTGCCAGTTCCCCCACATCGGCGAAGGCTGTTTTAAAAGTCTCGGTTACAACTTCAGTCATGAACTTGATCCCCACATTAGAGGGAACATACTCCAGCATTTCCGCGCTAAAGGGAATCTCTTTTCCGTCACCATCCACGAATCCCTTCCAGCCCTTGACAAACATCTCTAGAGCTTCGTTCATAAAGTTCATGATCTTCTCTGAATCCTTACCAGATTCAATATCAGGATCAACCTTCCCGTCCTTACTATACCGGGCGAAAAGCAGGCTCAGAGCCTTGCCAGAAGGGATTACATAGAGGAGCGATGCCTCTTCATCAATCTGGAACTCGTGTTGTTTAGTATCTATCTTTATCACGTTTGGCACTCCTTTTCTTTGGTGCTCGTTGGTCCCGCTCGCTTCTAGCGGAGCGGAGTTTGTTCACTACATTCCCTTCACGGTCGGTGATGAAACCCTTCGACTCGGGTATCCGCTTAATAGCAGCGACTTCCGCCTTGTCGGTCACTTCACGACGACCGTTGGGAAACCTCAGTTCCAAACCCGTTTTCTCGTCAACGTGCCTGAAATTCTTGTATGGTGCGATAAATATCATGGCTGTTCCTGATATATGCTTATAATCTATTAGTACTCTTGCTGCTGGTCGAGACCTGAGTTAAACGGGTTCTGATTCAACGTCCTGATAAAGACTTCAGATCGCGGCGCTGTCAAAATATGCGTTGGAAAGCTAGCCGCCTGTCCTGTAGGTGATAATGCCCGGAAGTTGAAAGTCTGCTGCACCACACCCGCCCCTGAGATTGAGGCTTTACCTGCTTCAAGCTTCAGGGAGTTGATGAATATCTCAAACTTTCGTGCATTGGCTGTGATGGTGGACCCTGTGGCTTGCAGGTGTGCCATTAAAAGGTTGTCAGTGCTCTCCCAGGCGAAGAACGTGTCTGCATTGTATCTGGGCAGTGTAATGGACCCTGTTATCTCTCTGTGGGCGCTCCTGGTGGGTTCTACGCGGAATTTACCGCTCACCGCATCCATGTCATCGCCCTTGAGATTGTTGTTGATAGTCAGCTCGAAGGCCGAAATGCCGTAGTCATCAGCAGAGGTTAAAGCTGAACCTGTTGAAAAACTGTCGATTCTGAAGTGGTCAATATCTGAGAATACTATCCGCTCATTGGCCTCAAACACTGCACTATCATGATCAAAGGCCCAATTAGCAGCACTGGCAGCCCCGTTGGTACTGCTGGCGCGATCCAGGTTGAAGGGAATCAACTCTACCGAGACCGTTGCCCCCTCTCCAGCTACAAACCTGAAGGTGATGGAATTAACCATAACCGCCCGCCAGACCCAGGGTGTTGTGCTGAATTTCAAAAAACCCAGTGTTCCATAACGGATGATCTCATCGTTCGCAGCCTGGATGCCTGTTACATCATAAGCGGAGAAAACATCCGTCCATAGTTCTAGATTCAAGTTGTTCGAACACTCGAAGGTATGAAGCCATTCAGTATCCATGACCGCCGTATCTGCCGCCACCACAAGAGCACTGTTACCTCGGACGGGCGCATTCCAATTTGGAGTAATCACTACTGTATTTGTGTCCGTGAATGCCGATATTCTCCTTACGCTACCGCCAGCCGAAGCCCCCGTATCGTTCACCTTGATAAACTTCCCTATATCCCCGGAAACAAAGGGTGTCCCCGTGTCGTCCCAAGTCCCCGCAGCTATTGCGCCACTAGCCGTAAGCGCCGTAGAGTTTTGAGCTACGGGCGACCCATCAGGGTTGGGCTTTTCAAATCCTAAAGCGCAGAAGATCAATTGATCCAAACCGTCATAGAAGGCGTTTAGTTCCAACGGGCCTCCGCCCATGATGGCTGTCTCGTCTGTATTTGTAGTCGCCGGAGTCCCTACCATGGTCTCATCAAGTTCATGGCGGCGCTCCTCTACTACCCCCTCAGAAATGAACGTCAACTGATCACTGGATTTGAGTAGCATTTCCTCAGTATCGGCGGTCGCCTCAGTAGTGGGATACGCTGCGCTCCCGCTCATGCCCCCGTCACTGCCAGCCCGAAAAGAGCATTTTGATAGTGCGCCTATGGCATCAGCCATGATAATCCTCTAAGTTATTAATATTGCTCAAAATATTGCACCTACCCGTGCGTCGTCGGTCTCGACCCAGAGTTCCGAATTGAACTCCGGATCGGCAGAGTCCACCGCGTCGCCTTCACCGAAGGTCATATCCGAAGTAGCCACCCATTTGAAACACCGGAACGTCACCGTTTGCTGGACAACCTCTGGACCTGCTACATTGGTCTCCACGCTCATCACTTTGAGATTCGGGAAAATGATGTCAAACTCCTCGGAACTCGGACCAGTCGAGAGAAAATCACATTGTAATGGGGTGTCGTTGGCCTGAAAGACGTGAAATGTGTCGGCGTTATACCTGGGGATCACCACTTCCAACGTCACTTCACGGAACCCGTTTCGCTTAGGTTGAATCGGTTGCAATATATCCGTGTGCGAAGCGGTGTTATCGATAGTGGTCTGTCCGGGATCGGTCAGGTTATTGTTCAGCGTTATTGTAAAACTGGAAATACCTATCCGGTCGCCGTCCCCTAATACGCCCCCATGATCTCCTATTCTGAAAATGAAATCATCGAACATGACCAGATTGGGGAGATCAACAGGCAGACTTGTGAGATCGCTCACTGCGTTTGTGCTAGCGCCTACACCTGGTATAATCAGGTCGTAAGCTTGGATGTCGAATGTTGCTTTAAGTGGCTGTCCCGCTTCACAACTGAGAACCATGGAGTTCATGTAACAGCTCACCGCTTCCCACACGCGAGTGGCATGGACATCCTTGTCCCATGCAAGAGTGACGAATTTAGATAAGTCGTCCTGCATAGTGATCTCATTAGACCCCTCCCCTGCATTATACGTCACTACGCCCATCGCAGCGGCGATAAGTGCGGTCCCGCTGACGAACTCGCCACCCGTCAATTTCGTATAGGGAATATCAATCTCTACACTCCCCGCAACCGGTTCAAAAGCCCTTTGCCAAGTTGGGATAGAAGCATTACCCTCCAGGTAATCATGTAGAAGGTTTTCATTCGCGAAATTGATGGATTCCGACCGAAGGAGTAGCTTCTCCGTCACTGCTATGGCAGATCGGTAGCTGCTCTCTAATTTGGTTCCCATTATCGCTTTGTAACCTATCGAATCAGCCATTGTCTCCTCCTGAGTCCCAAGTTATTTCATTGCCACAGGAACATTTTACAGTCCCCTTTTTCATGGCGATTTCCACATGCCCTACATTGGATCGTAATTTCATTTTCAATATTCCGCCATCGGATTTACCTATCAGATATTCTATATTCTTACCATCATTCGGGCCACCTCGAATTGTTTTATGCCTTCCCCCACACCTTATTTCGCTATGTCGTGCCATTTGCCGGATTGAATACATATTTAACGGCAATCCACAGGAGAACTTCACCGATGTTTTTATCGAAATACTCTCGGCTTTTGTCCTCGGCTACCAAAGCTATCCCAAAATTCGCGTTCCCACCTAAGCGATCATCTACAAATAACGCAATCTTCATATCACCTAGCAGTTTGTCCATAGCATCATCCAAGGCCCCGGCAGTCTCCAAATCAGTAGTCTCATCGACTTTCACAAAACCATTCAAGAGAATCAGAGCGGAATCCCGAACATCCTGCTGGCTTCCCCCTTGTACATAATCATTAGCCGTCAGTTGAGTAAAGGCTGAGAACCCGTCATCTAGGATGAATACCGCTGGTAATTCGTAATCATCAATACTACGTAGCGGTATGAAGTCCCGCCCGATAGTCACCAGAGTATGATTGTAATTACCCGTTCCGTCTATCCTGGGCAACACGGTATCCTTGATATAGTCTTTGAGAGTTATTATAATAGGGGTAACAGCCATCATATTCTCCGCAATGCAAAATCGCGTTCAAGGGCTTGTTTTAACATATTTCCAACGGCTGGTAGAGCCTTATCAACAGCCGGGCGTAGAAACTGCCGTAATCGGGGGGCTTTTCTCTCATGGTATAATGGATAATCAAATCCTTTTGGGCTTTCAACTTTTGTCCCAATTGTAGCGATTATTTTTTTGCCCACAACTTTGACTTTCCGTATCGATTCCTTCTCTCCACTCCCTAAATCAGCCCCCTGGAATTTTCTTGCCTGAAATGCTTTGAGACTTGTAGGTAATACGGTATCGGAAAATCGAAAAGCCCCTATCATTGATGCTGCTAACCTTCCTGACCGCATTGTCAATTTTTTGGGATGTGTTTTAAGCCCAATCGCTTGAGGTCTATTTCTTAATTCCCCCGTCCCTGTAGAAACCATAAAATCCGCAACCGAAATCTGCCCGATCATATCAAGTCCCAAACGAAAAGCATCCCTCAGCAACGGGCCTTTCACGGCGCGGTTATATCTGGACAGGCTTTTCAATTTTACCTTAGTATTGTGCTTGATGTCGACTAAGGGAGTCTTGATAGTCTCAGACATGCATCCTCCGGTATCGTTTCAAGATGTCCATAGCATTCCTTGGAATGGGTGAAGTATCATATTCCGTAGTTCCACCCGTAGTGCCCGATCTACTTTCCTTATCAATGTCGAATCTGTCCCCACCTAGACCTTTCTCCATCTTGAGTATCCGTTGACATATAAGCAAAACCGCATGTTCTAAATCCCACGGTATTCCCAGGATAGAATTATCGGCTGTATGTGAGGCGGCATCATCGTCATTGGCGGAAACGTCAAAGCCTATTGTCCGGCCTATAGTGGTCAAAATATTGGTCCCCGAACTCCACAATATTTTAAATGTCCCGCCACCTCCAGCCCGGTCAGAGGCAATTTTAAATTTCCCCGTGAAATAACTGTAAGTCGTGGTATACTCTGACGCTCCCACAGCTTCCAAAGCCGTATCAAGGACAGTGGCTAGGCCGCTAGCGGTATAAACTCCCTCGGCAATCGTAGCGGTTAGTTCCGAAGCCGATGTCTCCTCAAAATCCAATTTGTCATTGATCCCGTCCAATATCTCGAAAGTCCCATAGCCACCCGTATAAATGAGCTGTATGTTTTGCCTTCCAATAGTGAAATGCGTCCCGTGTGCGGCATCCGGCTCCAAATGGATAAGACTACCCTTATAATCGATAAAGTACTCGCCTGAAGCCTTCAGGGTAGCGCTATCGAAGTCTCTGTTGGTATCGTCGTGTATGCTTGTGATTGAGACTACCGGCCATTGATGAGGATTGATCCAGGTTTGACCATTGCCGTCCCTCACTTCAGCGGGAAGCCCACCAGAGCCGTAGATTCGTATTCTTAGTTTCCTTTTCGTAAACGAGTCTGCTCTATTAGAAGCTTCCATGATAGTTTGTTCTAACAGATCATCATTGGTAGTATTCGCCTTACCTAAGATTGCCTTAAGCCGTGGAAGGGAAGTCAATGAGAGGACCATATCAGGCATGTTCGGATTCTTTCGTGGGCGTCTCCCCGGGAGATTCGGCCATCTCGTCTTGTTGAGGGACATCGGAGGGAACGGGCTGCCCATTCTCCCAAGGTTTCATATTGGGACGGTGGACATACTTGTGATCATAATCAAAGACGTATTGCTTCCCCTTCCGCAACTTTTTAGCTTTTAAAAGTTCGCGTTTATACAGGTTGTCAGCATCGATTAACATAGCTTTAATCGATTGCCATTTCATGATTTCAGTCTGGGCATTGGCAATAAGACCCTGACGCATCTGGAGGTTTCGTATATCCGCGTCTGTCAAAGGCGCGTGGTTAAGGCTAAGTTCACGCTTACGGAATAAACTCTTCATTTTATAATTCCCTCAATCTTTTTACTTTTTAGCATCCACAATAGCCGTTTGCAACTTTGTCAACCGGGCGCTGAATGCAGCTCCAGTCCAGAGCACCACAAACGGCATGACGGCCTCAAAGAACTCGAGCGTAATAATATCCTGCCAATATAGAAATGACAGCACGAACGCCACGGCCAACCCCATTTGACGTTTTCGGCTATTCTCACCTACGAAGAATCCCACGAGTGACTTAAACATATCAGTTTCCTACCTTTTGCTCGATTCTATCAAGCGTTTGTTGCATGTTGTCTAACTTCTCGTTCAGAACTTCTCTCGGCATATATCGCTCATCAAGGAGTTCAACACCTTTATGGATAGATTCGTCTTCAAGATGGGTAGATACCTTAGCCGATGCCGCCGTAAACGCCAGTGCTGCTGATAGAACCGCAGCCGCGACAATAGGGAACAACCAGGTTCTCCAATTCCTACGGTCTTTCATCTCTCTACCTTCTTAGCTCGATTAATGAAATGTTCAATACTCCCAGCTCCACCGGCATTATACCATTGAAGCCAGTACTGTGCCTGTAATTCTGGATAGCGTGCAGATGGGATCGGATGTCGAATCGGCCAATATTTTAAACGACATAGAATGATCCCTAGAATTTCGTTTCCCCGCAAGTGCATATCTAATAGGTGAGAATCACGAAATGCTTCAATCCCACCATGCCGTTTATCTTCCTTATCAACCCACGATGGCATCCCTAGCAAGTATTCCACAGTCTTGCGAAGATCGGATTTGTTAGATTTGAGCAGATACCGCCCAAGAATGTCCTTGGCCGTATTAGGCTCAACTTGCCATAATCCACGACCCGGCCCTCCTCCAATCTGTCGCTGACTGAAATAGTCGCTCTCGACAACTCCCGTTCTGAGAACCAGCGTCACAGCATCCGAATGGGCAAATTTGTCCCCCATCACGAGCAGGACAGTCTCAATAAGATTCCGCATATCAGGGACATGGATCATTTTATTCTCCGGTCAAACTTTGCCCAGATGCCAAATCCCAAAGCCAACAGTGCGCCAGCAAGAACCTTTTGTTGTTCTACTATCATATAAAGACGGTCGGAGCCTGCCGTAAATGTCTCATAGTGTTGCCAGCCTCTTGCCGTGCCTAGATAATAGACGACTGTAAAATATACTAGGCCCACCAAAGAAATCAGGTAAGCGACGTGGCGACGGTGGAGTTTCTTTCTCATTTGGGATATTTTTTCATACAAGTGGCCAACCTTATGCCGTTATCTCGATCTTGCTTGATACCGCCAATTTGCCGTTAGGTAATATGACTGTTAAATACCAATCATGTGCTCCAGCAGTGTGGTTTACGTCAAAATCCAAATCACCATCAGATTCGGTGTTGAAAGCCCAGAGTTGATCGGTGATGACTTCCACCGCGGCACCATCAGTATTAATCGCATTGGCACCATCCGGCAAGGTCCCCGTAAATATCAATCCGGCGGTATCGTCAGCCAAATAAAATAATCCTGCCACTGAATGGGAAACATCCAGCCCGGCAGCGTCCGTAAACTGCATAGCCACGTTTACCGTATCGGTATGCGCCCCGCCGACCGTGAAGGTGACGCCCGCCCAATCGCCGCTTACTTCGATGTTGTGCAGGGTAGCGCCGGAAGGCACACCGTTAAGAGCCACAGCGCCCCTGTTATAAGCGACTGCAGCCTGGAAAGAGTCGCCGCCGACCGAAAGTACATTCCCGATCTGAATCAGGCTTAGATCGTCAACAGCGAACTGTCCTGCGGTGGCCGTCGTTTCGGTAATATCCAAGACGAAACTGCCGGAAGCACCGGCCTCGATACTGGTGAACTCCACAAGACGGCCAACCCCGGCCACCATACTCAACGTCTGTGCGGTAGATGGGAAAGCGTTTGTAATAGTAAATGCGGTATCACCGTCAGGTGCTGTAGTTACTGTAGTGGTGTAAACAAACCGATACCGCTTCGCCCCAGTTCCAGTTGTTACTCGATTCCCGGATGTCTGCGTTATTGTACCGCCTAAAGCCCCGGCTGCAAATGTCCACTCGGCCTTATTGCCTACATCATCAGTTGCCTTGCCGGTAGCATCCCACTTGGCGTTGGTTGCAAAGTCGCCCTCGTTAAGTACCTCGGTATTACTGGCATCGCTGTAGAGGAAGTCTAGTGCACCACCGGCCTGTATTTCAAATACTTGCGATTCGGGAACGAGCGCGTTCCATACGCCGTAATCATATACCTCGCCATTAAAGGGCTTGGTAGTTCCGCCACTTTCCGAACCGATCCGCAGCACGCCAGCGCTCGACAGGGTAAGCGGCGAGCCACTTATGTCAACAGTACCAACATTCACGCCATTTACGTATGCGATTGCGTTACCGTCCCGGTCGAAGTTGACTAACACGTCAGCAATCACCCCGGCAGTAAATACGGCAGTACCTATGATCGCCGTAGCATCAGCGGTATTGTCATCAAACCTGATCCACAGATCATCTTCCCGGATTTCCAGGCCATAGCCAATTCCACCGGTTTCTTTATTCATCAGGAATTGATTAGCCGTGCCTACGCTGATGGGTTTAAAAACGATTCTCAGTGCAAAATCGAACACGCCTACATCAAGGTTAGCGTTATCCGCATACTCGATATAATCGTTGCTTCCGTCGAAGCGGTAGTATGGCCGGTTGGAATACATATTCCGCTGGCTCTGGGTGAATAGGTTCCTAAATCCAGAAGCATCCTTATTGGCATCTAGGACTACAACTTTGCTGGCTTCTGCAAGCCCCTTGGCAACAGTACGATTAAGTTCCACCAACTCCGTGGGATTTGGCAGCTCGCCGAAAGTAGAATGGAATGGTCCGTGAGGATCGCTCATAATAACTCCTTACTGTGCTTCTACAAACTGAACGTCATATCCAGTAGTAGCGGTATCGCTCTTCAGGTCGAGCGTATGACCCCGCAAGGGTAATTCAATCTGCCCATAGGGACCGATACTGAAGTAATCGGTGCCCCCATCAATGGAATAGGACAGGATCGCCGTGACGTGCCGGTTAAGTATCCGGATAGCCCGACTCTCTTTGGCAAATGTCTTGACCCGCACAGCCGAAGCGCCGACCGTACCGGGTGAAACGGAGCCGAATTTTCCGCCCGCTTTAAGTGCCTGTTCTATTGCTGCCATGATCCAATCCCTTCATTTAATATCTATGTAAGAATAGACTTATTCTAGCAGTATCTCCACCGCTAGAAGTTGCTAATTT
>SDBT01004308.1_pt1 | contig 24209 bp, 22 predicted proteins | sample 2277101 | NCBI WGS metagenome assembly SDBT01 (sample SAMN10404973, study PRJNA504765) | marine sediment metagenome | isolation source: marine sediment core GS10_PC15, 103 cmbsf | place: Arctic Ocean: Southern Knipovich Ridge | collected 2010 | reverse complement strand
ACTGCAACCTGCTTGTTTTTCTCTGCTTTTTCTATATTTTCCTGGTCCATCTGCATGCTTTTGACCTCTGTTATTTCTTTACCTTCCTTATTCATTAAAGGTGTTCCTATATTAATAGTTCCGGATAAAACATCAACACCAACAACAGCAGGATTATTCTGCCTGAAAACATAGCCTTTTAGGAGCTGGAATTTGCAGGGCATAACTAATTTCTCTAGTTCCTTACTTTCTAATCTTTTCTTCTCATCTTCCTGCCATTTTTCAAGCTCCCCAATTATTTTATAGATTACATTATTTGAGATGAGCTTTACATTTTTAGGAACTTCTATATCCGAAGCAACATTAAACCCTAAAATCACAGATTTTAAAGAGTCTTTTTTATAGTTGGCTTCAGCATCTGATATGTCTTTTTTTGTTATATTACCAATTGATGCTTTTTTTATTGGAATGTTTTTTTCTTTCAGAATATTATCTAAAGCCTCTAATGAGCCTAATGTATCTGCCTTTATTACAATTCCTTCTTTATCTGTCTCTATTAAAACCTCTTCTACTTCTGCTTTTATTTCCTGCTTTACTTTTTCAATTTCATTAGGCGAACAGGATCTTACTGGCATGCCTGATAAAACTTCATCAATATCGTTAGCTGATATCTTTACTCCTGTTGCAGCATTAACCTCTTTTACAGGCTTGAATTTACTTTTTTTATCCCTCATCTCCTTCAAGGGCATTGGCTCAAACAAGCCTTTGACCTTTGTAACTATCGGTTCAGTTAAAGTACCAATCACAATTGTATCGTTTCTTTTTAAGCTGCCGTCATAAATGATAACATCTATAGACTTGCCTAGGCCTTTTTCTTCTTTAACCTCAAGAATAGTTCCTTTTGCAGAGCCTTTAACATCACATTTTAAATTTGATTCAAGAAATTTTTGGGCCAAGCCTGTCATTACCATCAACAACTCAGGAATGCCCTCACCAGTTTTTGCTGAAGTAGGAATTATAGCTATGTTCTTGCTAAAATCATCTACCCTGTCAAATCTTTCTGAATTAAATCCTAACTCAGCTAATTTACCAACTAATTCATATAATCTTTTATCTAATAATTGCTGAATGTTCTGGCTTTGTTGTTTTATGTTTGTAAGCAGAGGATTGTCAGATGACCTCCATCCGGATATCAAATCTATCTTATTAGCAGCAATAACAAAAGGGGTTTTATACTGTTTCAGGATTTCGATTGATTCTATTGTTTGGGGCTTTAGTCCTTCATTAATATCTATAACCAGAATGGCAATATCTGCTAAATTGCCCCCTCTTCTTCTTAAGCTGGTAAAGCTTGCATGTCCAGGTGTATCTATAAAAAGAATTCCTGGGATACTAAACTTCATCTTTAAGGTTTCGAGAAGCTTTCCGCAGACTTTCTGTATTGTATGCAACGGTATAATCGAAGCGCCTATTGCCTGTGTTATGCCACCAGCTTCTCCTTTGGTAATAGCAGTACCTCTAATCTTATCTAATATACTGGTCTTTCCATGATCAACATGCGCCAATACAACACATAGAGGACTTCTGATTGCCATTTTTATCACTAAGCTCGTAGGAATTAAATATCCTTTTTAAACATTATGATTAAGTAGATAAAAGTTTAAATACTCGTTAGCATTCTGTAATAGTAATTTGCTAGGGATTAGGGGGGGTAGTACAGGAGGCAATAAAATGAAAAAATCGGCTATATTTTTGTTATTTTTGGTAACAATTAGTCTTTTAAATCTGAATCTACTTGGAAGATGGTTTATTGATGAGCCATTGCAAAGAGGCGAAATTGAAACAGGATATGTTATTGTAAGAAATGATGGTGATACAAAGCTAGAGGATGTAAATGTAAAATTCTATATACTTGATTTAGGTTTAAGGTATAACTCCATGGCAAGCGACGTTGCAAAGAATGACCATGTTGTGCAAAGATTATTTATGTCAATACCCCAAAATGTTCCACCAGGGGATTATCTTACAAAGATAGTAGTTGGAAATGATAAAGTCAGGGATTCTAAGTTTATCTACCTAAGGATAATATAATAAATTTCTTTTTTCTAACCTTTTTTATGGTGTATAAAGTTTAAAAACGAAGTTTTTAACTTTACCTCGGGCTTTGCACGAGGTATTGGGTACAATACTACACTAGAGAAAATTTCACTAAATCCCAGAGGGATACAGGAAATCTTTGATTTCCTTTAGCAAATATTTATGAAATTTTCTTGTGTTCTCTAGAGTTACATATTTAGTTAAAGAAGCAATACCCCAGCGGAGTTCTGGCAAACTTCGACCGAAGAGTAATTTTGAGAGGCGTTCTATCAATGGAGCAAATAGCGACTATCAAGAACAAGTATCAAAGGGCAGTTTTCCATTCAAAGCCGAAGGCTCTTATAGAAAGTACATTTAGGGCGTTTTGAGAAGTCATAGAAATTCGACAAGAGTAATCGAATTTCTAGGATACAAAGAAATGTGATGCATTTCTTGTACAAGAAATTCTAAAAGAATTTCTTTGTACCAAAAAAAGATATTTTTTTAAGTATATTTAAATAGTAGTTTTGTTATTTTTTAATTAAAGAGATGTTATAGATGAAAAAATTTATTTTAATTTTGGTGTTAATAATCTTTATTAGTGGTTGTGCTGAAAAACCAGTTCTGGAAGAAACCGTAAAAGAGGAAAAACAAGAAAAAGACGATACCGAACAAATACCTGAATCTGTTTTACAAGAACTATGTGAAAAAGAGTCTTGGCCTTTAGAGTGTAGTATGGTTCCTGACACAAAAGGCAGAGAATTATGTGAAAAATGCAAGGAATTAGAAGCAGAAGAAGAGAAAACAGAAACCATCAAATCTGCTGATATAACTCAGCTCACTTTTTTAGAAGATCTTGCTGGTGACCCTGATTGGAGCCCTGATGGAAGCAAAATAGTTTTTTTAGGTTTGGAAAAAAATTTGATGAAGGGTGGATTGTATATAATGAATTCTGATGGAACCGGACTTTTTAAAATTGCCGGTCAATGGGGACGCGACAATCTCTTCAATCCTTCCTGGAATCCAGTTAGTAATAAAATAATATGCCATGCATCAGGAAGTGGTCAGGGACCAGGAGGTGAGGGATTATTTTTAGTTGACTTAGATGGAGATCAAACAAAAAAAGTCCAGCTAACTCCACAGACAGTAGAGCACGTAGGTTGGAATCATGATGGAAAAAAGATTGTTTATAATGTTTATGAAGAATATGAGCCTTCTTCAAATAATTATAAATCTTCCTCAATTTGGATAATGAATTCTGATGGAACTGGACAAACCCAGCTAACTACCAAAGAAGATGGTTTCTGCACAGGCCCATCCTTCAGTTATGACGGCTCAAAAGTTGTTTATCTCAAAGGGTTTACTACCACAATGCCTGGAGCAAAACCTGAGAAAGCAATAAATGAGATATGGGTTATGAACAGTGATGGCTCAAACAAGCATGTGATTTATGCGCCAGGGGATGGAATGCAGTTGATACGTGAACGTGCTTGGAATAAAGATGATAAGATCATATTTGCAAGACATTTACCTAACAAAGCACCTCAAATTTGGGTTGTAAATTCTGATGGAACTGATCCTAAACTTATCCTTGACCCTGAGGAAGAGGGTATACCTACAGCTATTTATGATGACCCTGTCTGGGATAATTCAGGCACTAAGATAGCAGTCACTAAAGTAATACTAAGTGATGAAAGCTGGCAGATTGCTACTTTTTCATGGAGAGAATGAAATCAGAATATTTAATTTTAGCATTAGTAATTATTGGAATTGTTTTGATTAGCGGTTGCGCTGAAAAACCAGTTCTGGAAGAAACTGTAAAAGAAGAAACACAACCAATTGCTAAACCTGAGCAAATTAAAGAAGATATTGAACATATACCTGAATCTGAATTACAGGAACTGTGTGAAAAAGAGTGGCCTCCAGACTGTAGTAGCATACCCGATCTGAAAGGTAGACAATTATGTGAAAAATGCAAGGAATTAGCTGGAGAAAAGAAAGTAGAAACCATTGAGCCTCCTGATTTAACTCAGCTTACTTTTTTTAAAGAAGAAGAGGGCAGAGCTACTGACCCTGATTGGAGTCCAGATGGAAGCCAGATAGTTTTTAACCTTATAAAAGAAATTGTAGAAGATTCAGAACTATATTTAATTAATGCTGATGGAACTGGGCTCACAAAAATTGGGGTAGGTCTTGACCCTTCCTGGAGTCCTGTAGAAGACAAAATAGCATATAACTCAAATAATCAAATTTACACTATGAATTCTAATGGAGAAGAAATTACTCAATTAACAACAGAGTATGGTAGTATGGTTCCTGCTTGGAGTCCAGATGGAACAAAAATTATATATACTTATCAAGAAGGAGATAGAAAACCATCAATTTGGACAATGAATTCTGATGGAACCGAGAAAACTCCTCTTACTACTTCTGCAGATGGGGAATGCAGTCTTCCATCTTTTAGTTATGATGGTTCAAAGATTATTTATGTTAAGGGGCCAATATGGTACGTTCACATTGAAATGCTGCCAACAAAATTAAATGAAATTTGGATTATGAGTAGTGATGGTTCAAACAAACACATGATATATTCACCAGAAGATAGCTATCAATGGCCATTTCAAAGAGCATGGAATAAAAATAATAAGATTTTGTTTATGAAAAATGGGATTTCAGGAGAGCTTCCAGAAATGTTTGTTATAAACTCTGACGGAACTAATCCTAAACAAATGGTTAGTCCTACGATGGATTCTTCTGGCAGGCCTAATTATTTTTATCTTGACCCTGTTTGGGATAACACTTATACTAAAGTAGTAGCTGTCAGAAAAATAATAGATGGGGCACAAAATGTTGTTACATTTTCCTGGGAAGAATGAAAAAATAATTTTAGTCTGCTTCTCAAAACGCTCCTAGAACCTCAGACCCCATTTTTTAAAAAAGAACTCAATTTTATTGTATTTAACATCGCGCTGTTCAACGCACAGACCCCTATGAAGTTGGGGGGGAGTATGACAGAGCCGCCGAGCGAAAACTTATTATATACAATCAACTTTCAGTAATGTATGAAAAAACAGTACAGTGAAAAAGAATTAGAAAAAGCCAGAAAATTTGCCGAAAAGCATCCTGACTATCATAAATTCTTAATGAAACATCCTTGGTTACCTGGAATGTATATGATTATTGCCGGAGCATTACTTGTATTAATGTGGTATTTTAGACTGGGACAGGAACGCACCTATTTTCATCATTAGAAAGATATCCACAATTCTTCATTGGATAGGTCTCGCAGCATCTGTCTGGGGTGTTTATCATATTATAAAATATGTTAAGAATCCTGAAAAAGTTAATAAGGAATTCTCTGATTGGGAAAAACAGGTCTTTAATAAATAGCGAGGCGGCGGGTAATATTTTGTCTAACATCGGAAGTTCCTGTTAGTTTCTCCGTTGGATTGAATTTTAGTGCAACGATGCCGAAGGGAAAAATCCAAAGTTTGAGAGCCCGAGCTTTTTATCAATAATCTGCGAAGCAGACAATACTTTAGGGGTGCCCGCTTAATTTTTATTATTAATTCAACAGTAGCAACAGAAACCAAAAGTTTATAAAGTTTAATCATATTCCATAATCAAATGAGAAAATGGTAACAATAATATCTGATAAAGGATATCCTGAAGATGATCAAGTACTTACAAGAGTTGATTATTATATCAAAGTTTCTCCATCTGAAGGGGGAATTCTAATTGTTGGTAAAGATAGTCAAGGAAGAGAATATAAACCAAAAAATGAACCTGCAGTAAGAAGTTCTTATGTTCTTCCTTCAGGAGCACATTATAGAGTGGCTGTAGGAAGCGACCCAGAAAAAAATCATCCTGCAATATATTTTCCATTTGAATTAAATGCTAGACTGGGGTATCCAGAAATTCTTGATGTGAAAGCTTTTGATGATGAATTTTTTAGTAAATTTGATTTAACATTGATGGACGAATCTATGCAAAAAATCTCATTGGATGCAGAAGTTGAAGGAATATTCAAAGAAATTGCAGTTTGGGGAGCATATGAATTAGCGGGATTAGTACGAAATCATTTTTGGGGAGAAATGTATCGTGAAAGAACTCCAGCTTTAGAAAAGTTTTTAGAAGCTTATAGAAGTGAATAGAATGGTAAATCAAGAAATCACACACATTTTGAGAAAGTTGCATAGTAATATGGGGCGTCCTCGTCTTGAGATAGAAGGAGCAGGGGAACCTAGTATAGAAGCCCAATATTTAACATGGATTAAACATAAGGAAGAAGGTGAAGGTGAAACTGCTGTTTATGTAATACGGGATTGGTACGAAGATACTTCTTATGTTACTGAGTATAGAACAGAATGCATAAAACTGCCAAAATCAGGAATTGAAAGCTTGGTTGAATATGCTCTTTCTACAAAAAGTAAGGTATCGGTATAAACCAAAGGAATGCATATCAAGCATGATGAAAGATTGGACGATTGTACTGGATCACATAACGGATCGCCTGCTGAAGTTACTGATATATTGGTAGAACTATCACTTGATTTGCTTGGCGAAAAGCCAAATTTTTCTGTTCGCCAGTTGCCCTACTTGCCTTATCCAGATGATCTCCCACCTAGTGCAGTGGGTAATAGAGGAGCTTTGTGTATCAATTGTGAGTATGTAGGGTTAGAATCATCTAATCCCCGTGCCCCGGATTTTAATTATTGTGCACAAATGGGTTTAACATTGGACGCTTATAAAAATTTAAACTCACAACAAATAAAAAGATTTAAGGAATTAGTTGAGGGCGGTGTGTTGTGTCCTGTGTTTGACCAAACTACAAGATATAGTAAGTGAAGAGATTATTTTTATTCAAATTTTTCTCTTTCTGTCGCCTTCGGGCAAATTGAGCATAACATCGCGCGCTGTTAGTTTCTCCGCCAGTTACGAACAATCGTTTCTATTCAAACATTAAGTTATAGAATCACGTTCTTTAAAGGATTACAGCGGTAATGACATTAATACGATTGCGGAGTGGGGAGGACAAGAAAAATCTATGATTTTTCGCAGAGTTTTTGAGTTGCCGGAAATTCAGTTGCATCTGTAGTTTTTAATCTAATAAAAATTATAAATCCCGAAGCTTTGCCGAGGGTATAATTTTATGGTGGGGCTTAAGTTTATCAATGATATCCTTTTAAATAAATCAAAAAAATCCAGTATATTTATATACTTGAAGCTATTATCTAGTAGTAAATAAAGATGAGCTCATCAATGCGGATAGTATTAATTAATCCGCCTTCCAACTGCGTGAATGATGATAGGGTTGAACCGCCGCTGGGTCTTCTCTATATAGCGTCAACTCTAAGAGAAAACGGTTACAAAAACGTTTCTATTTATGATATGACTGGTTGTAGAAGTGAGGAAGAAATCTCAGCCAAAATTAATACCATTCCTGAATCTGATGTTTATGGAATTAGTTGTTTTTGCACTAATTACCAACACGTTAAAGAAAGCATAGATCATATCAGAACTAATAATTATTCGGCCTATATAGGAATAGGAGGTCCAAACCCAACTGGTATGCCTGACTTTACTTACAAGGATTCTGGTGCAGATGCTGTTTTTGTAGGAGAAAGTGAAGATATATTTGCTAGCAGTGTTGATGCCTTTGTTTCAGGCTCAAATCTTACTGGTATACTTCATGGTAATGGTCGTGAAGATATTGATAGTTATGCTTTTCCCGCTCGTGATTTAGTTGATCTTACAACATACTCAAGAAAATTAATGGGAGAACCTCTTACTTCTTTGTTAACTTCAAGAGGATGCATTCATCATTGTATACACTGCAATAGTGTTGTTATGGGAGGGGGGAACAGAAATGTGAGATACAGAAGTTCTGATAATATTATTCAAGAAATAGAAAGTCTTAGAGATAGCTTCAAATATTATCGTTTTAATGATGACAATTTTGCAGGAAACCCAAATTTAGAGGAACTTTTAATTAGAATGAAAGAGCTTGATGTAATTTTCCGTAATTTTGCCAGGATTGAGGATCTTCATGACAAACAAAGCGAATTACTTGCAGAAGCTGGTTGCGTGCATGTCTCTATAGGTCTCGAATCACTCTACCCCCCTAACCTTAGAATTCTAGGCAGAGCAAGCCAAATTGGAAAAGAAGAGAACGTAAAGGTTGCTAAAGAACATGGTCTTGTTGTTAGAGCCTCTTTTATGGTAGGATTGCCTTATGATACAGAAGAAACAATTAATGAGTCCTTTCAGAAAGCTGCACAACTTGGTATAGATGAGTTTGCAGTTTATCCATTAATCCCCTATCCTGGAACAAAAATTTGGAAAAATCCTGAAAAATTCGGATATACAATTGTTCATTCAAATTTTACAGACTATGTTCAGATGGGTAGAGATGGCAGAACGTGTTTTGCTTTAGAACATAAAAATTTTGGGCCAGATGATGCTAAAAGATGGTTAAAAATGGCTACCGAAATACTTAAGGCTGGTGGTGTAAAACATATGGGTGAAAGTGAGGTAGCTAGATAAGATGGATCCTGGAAAAGAAAGACAAAGAATTAGGGAAATGGAAAGAATTTTTCATTTTTGTGGCTATTCTTTCTTTGATGAGGTATCCTCAGCAGAGAGGTCTTCTCTAGCAGACAATTATTTTTCATGGATTTCAAGAAATGAAGATTTATTAGAAGCTTTTGAAACATATAGGCCAACGAGTGTTACATTAACTTGGACTTTTGAATCAAGAATCAGCGGATTAGCAGCTGTAATTTCTAATTACATAGCTGGCAATAGTTTATTCAATAGAGAGATAATTGCTAATGCTCCGGAATTCCAAAAAAGCCAATTTTTTAGACACGATCCATATTTTGGAGAATATGTTGATGCACTTATTGGAGAAGCAAAACCACCAGAATTAATGCCTCAAGCTGACCTTAGCGGAAAAGATGTAATAAAAATTGCAGATTTTGCTTGCGCACCTAAAAAGGATGGCGGTAGCAGTATTTTATTCCTAAAAGCAATTTTACAAAAATTATTTCCAGATAAACAATTTGAATTTTTTGGCTATGATATAGATTTCCCAGGTAGGTATCCTAAATTTAATGAGGATGGCAATTTTAAGGGTTGGCAAGAAGGTTATGTATTTGATGGAGAGGGAGTTGCGCATCATGATGGCTCAACATATTATAATGCTGCTCAGAATCCCCAGTTCAATTTAGTGCCACAAAGAAAAGAATCTGGATTTGTCAATACTTTTGATGTATCTCATAATAGATATGATGTAATCATAAATTCAATGTTTTATTCTGTACTTGAGATGAATGGGGAGCCAGAAGAGAGTTTAGATATTATGAGGAATAATCTCCTTTCATTAAGAACACCCCAAGGAGTAGTTTTTTTAAATACATGTGATGATTGCTTTAAGATATTTCCTGCACAAAGTGACGATGCTTTGCCTGTTGTTATTCCATTTATTTCATCTATATCTAATATAGAGCAAAAGATAAAAGAATTATTAGTTGGAGGTAAATATTGCAAAGGAGTTTATGATGCTAGCTACGAACCTTCAGCAGAAGAAAGAAAAAAAGTTGAAATGTCTCTTTATTTGGCTCATAGATTAGCTAGAAGAGATTTAACATTTTTGGATAGGCTTTTTGAAGCTTATGAAAGAGTTAATGAAAACGCAAACTTAGAGCATACATTGTTATGTTTAACTGGTCCCAATTTAATAGTAGGACAAGAAAGAAGAAAACAGGCAAGAGCTAGAATCTATGCAATAAAACAAGGCATAGAAAGTAGATAAAAATGGCATTTGGAGATTCATTTGAGGATGTTGAATTAAGCCCCTACAAATGGGCGACACATATTGATAAATTAAAAACTCTTGCAAAAGGTGGGGATGTATTTCCAGTAACAGTTGAATTGGATCTTGTTGACTATTGTAATCATAATTGTGGATGGTGTGTTGATCCTAAACACATGAATCATTCTTTAGAACGTTTATTTGTTTCAGAATTACTTAAGGAGCTTAAATCATTAGGTATAGAAGGTATTGTTTTCAAGGGAGGAGGGGAATCAACACTCCATGAATCATTCCCAGATGTCATAGAAGAAGCAAGAATGCTTGATTTTGAAGTTGGTATTGTCACAAATGGGGGTAGATTGTTAAGGCTTTATGATAAGGTAGTGCAGAATGCTAACTATCTAAGGGTAAGTATTGATGGCCCTACTCCTGAATTACATAGAGAAATACATAGAAGTAGTGATTTCGAAGAGATAGTTGAAGGAACTTATAAAACGGTTGAACTAAGAAATAAATTGCAACAGAGACACCCAATAATTGGTTTATCATTTGCGATGGATTATTCAATGATAAACTCGGTTAATGAGGCAATTAATCTCGGTGATAGGTTGGGTGTTAATTACATTTTACTTAGACCTCCTTTTTTGGAGGAGGTTGGTAGAAAAAATACAATGACTGTCGAACAGAAAAGAGAACTTTTAGCAACATTTGAACAAGGAAAAAGAGATTATAAAGGAAAAATGAAAGTTTTTATCGATTATTGGATATCTGACAGCGAAGCAGAATATTTTTCATCAAGAGGAGACTCACCAAGAAGAGGCAAATACATGCAGAAAGGAGCAAATGGTATTGAGCATATCACTGGAAGATGTCTTGCATCTCCTATATTAGCTCTAGTTACTGCTGACAAAACGGTATATCCCTGCTGTAATCTTAGGTTTCTTGAAGAATGGGGCATAGGAACTTTGGATTATGAAAGAGGGAACACCTTTGAAAGATTATGGCATGGTGAAAGAAGAAAAGAAATCATGGATAGAATCCACGGGGTTGAATGCATTGAATTTTGCACTCATCCTATGAGCAAGTATAATGAGGTTATAGAATATTTGAGAAGCCCACAGCATCACAAAGGGTTTGTTTGAAAATGCCAACTAGAAAATTAATACTAAAAAAAGAATCTTTTGGGGGGTTTTTTGTAGATACAAAAACAGGAAAAAGAGAGCTACTCAAACCAGCAGAATATGAAACCAAGAAACAAGAGTTATTGAAATTACAAGAACAAGGTGAGAATGTTAAATTAGTTGATGTAACTCAGTTAGGCTACCCCCTTCTTCAAAATGAGACTTCAAGTCCAAATGCCCTTTTTTGGGAATTAACAAAGCATTGTGATGGAGCATGTACAGATTGTTTTATGGATTCTAATTCTCCAAAATGGAATAAAGAGGAAGTTTCTTTTTTGGAAATAGAGGATATTGTCAAGCAGTTTGCTGATCTTGGTGCCTATTCTATTAGGCTTACTGGAGGGGAACCAACACTACGACCAGACTTCTTTGATATTGTTGATTTACTTAATGGGCAGGGTATCCAGGTTGGTTTGAACACAAACGGCATGTTTGATGAAAGAAAACTCGAAGCTATTCTTTCCAGAGGAATTAAGGATATTAGGGTAAGTTTAGATGGACCCGAAGAGGTTAATGATGGAATTAGGTGGCTGGGTAATTATAAAGGAGTTATTAAGACTATTGAGAGAATAGCAGACTATAATAAATCAGCATCAGAACCCACAAAACCAACAATAAATGTAGTATTAATGAGATCAAATATGCCTTATATGGAATATATGATTGAATTAGCTCAGAAATATGGCTTTAAAATAAGTTTTGGATTGATGCGATTAAGTGGCAGAGCTAAAACAAAAGAAATGCTTTCACCTGAAGAAGTTGTCCAAGCAGCATATAGAGTACAACAAATGAGGGAAAAGCTTAGATTACCAAAAGGTGCAGTAAGGGTTAATTATGATATATTTTGCGAAGGATTACAAGATGGAAAAGGGAGGGAGATATCCGGTTACACCCCTTACCCTTTTGATAATTCCAGATGCCCTTTAGGTAGTTCTGGGTTAAATCTTGACGCTTATGCTAGAATATCACCTTGTGGTTATTTTGTTAATGCTGAAGAATTGAGCGGAGAAGATATAAGAGGGAAAGATTTACTCGATATATGGCACAATTCACCTATACTAAAGATGATTAGAACCTTGACAAGAGAGGGTTGCACAGACTGTGAATATCATAAGATAAAATGTAATGGTGGATGTCCTGCAATGGCTTATTTCGTAGAAGGAGATATAAACGGGAAAGACCCTTATTGCATAAGAGAAGTCAACATTAGCAAAGTTATTGGAGGATTAAGAAGATGAGACTAAATGAATTATTATTAGAAATAAAAAAATTTGATGTATACTCTCCGGAAGCTTGGGAAGAATACATTAGTTGTTTTGTTAATAATAAAGAACTAAGAAGGTATATCGAACATCATTCAGGAACATACCAACCTTATGAGGATCCTGCAAAAAGCCTTATCCCACGTATAAGAAGGGGGAGAGGAGCAGATCCTGCAGATGTTGATTCTTCACTAGCTCCTAAGGTAGTAACAATTGATGATCTATCTGATCCCGAAGTAAGAACCGAAATAACATTGGGCATAGTGTCTGGTTCTTTTGATTTGTTGCATTTAGGTCATGTTAGATATATGTTGTATGCTAAGAAATATTTAAAGGATTATCATAACCCTAAATTGTGCGCTTTAACTTTGTCGGATGAGCATATTCGAGCTAAAAAAGGTGAACGCACGCCTATTATGAATATAAATGAGCGTTTGAAAATGATATGTGGTGTTGAATGTATTGATTATGCTATTGCACTCGAAGAACCTAATTGTCTTGTTGCATTAGGTGCATTAAGACCAGAATACTTTTTCAAAGCACAAAAAGATCGTGCTGATGGTATTGTTAATCAAGAAACTCTTCTTGTTGAGTCTTATGGTGGTTCAGTGATTATTTCTCCACCAGGACCTCCTGGAGGACAAAGCACGGGGCAAATAATACAAAAAGTATTTGAGAGGATTCAATAATGAACTTTGAAAAAATAATAAGATTTGCACAATCTCTTGACAATTCAAGAGAATCTTTAGAGGGAATATATGTACATTTACTAGATGCATTTAGACTAGAGAGGCCAGAGGAACATGAGTTTCAAAGAAACGGTGCTTTAATTACATTTGATGGGCATAGTGGAGCAGGAAAAGATACTCAAATAGTTCTGCTTAAAAAACATATGCAAGAAACTGACATGTATGATGGATATAGGATTGTTGAGCTTGTTCAGAAAAGAAATAATCCTTTTAGACAAGTGCCAAAATATTTGTGGGCACATCCAGAAATTCAATTAGAAACAGATTGTTCGCAATTACTTTTAACAGCGGGTAGAAGATATTTTGTATATCATACAGTTTTGCCGTTATTAGAAGACCCTGAATCTATTATAATATTAAACAGGAGTTATTTATCTCATGTAGCTTATCATGCTTCTAATATGGACGAATTGCCTGCTTTAACTGCATTATCAGATTTTGACCCTAATCCCGATCTAGCATTTGTTTTAGAATGTGATGTGGATACTGCTTATTCAAGGGTAATAATCAGGTCTCCCCAAAAAGGAGGAGTGGTTTACAAAAATGAAAGACCTGACTATATTGAAAGAGTTAAAGGAAACTTCAGAGGGCTAGCAACTCTTGTTAATGGATTGGTTTTTGTTGATACTTCAAACAAGCCTGAATTGATTGCTCAAGAAATATCTCAAAAAGTTGATACTCATTTCCAAAAAACAAAATGAAAGCAATAATATTAGCTGGTGGGAGGGGAAGCAGGTTAGGCAAATTAACTGAGTCTAGGCCGAAACCATTGGTTGAAGTTTCAGGTAAACCTATATTGGAACATTTGATAAGGAATGCTTCAGAAGCAGGCATTAGAGATTATTTAGTAAATACCGGCTATTTAGGTCATATGATTCAAGAGTATTTTGGAGATGGTTCCAGCTTTGGTGTCAATATGCAATACTTTGGATCTGTAGGAAAAGGACCAGAACAGCCGATATTTACTGCAAGAAAATATTTAGGAGAGGGAACATTTTACTGTTTTTGCGGCGATAATATCTTGCTTCCATCCCAAATAAAAAGAATAATTAAATTCCATTTACAAGCGAGTGCTGATGCAACTTTTACTTTAGAACAAGGCGAATCTACTACAACAAAAAGAGTTAGAATAGAAGGCAATAGAATAGTGGGGTCAAGTACTAGTGTAGCAGATCCTGTACTTGTTTATAACATGGCTATGCAAGCAACTTTTCTTGATGTGCTTTATGAAACTGTAAAGGGTAGAGAAGACAAAGCATTTGCATATGCAATGGATGATCTTGCAAATAAATATAAAATTTATGTGTTTGATATACCTTTTATTAATATTAATCGACCCGGAGATATTCAAAATGCTGAGAGAATGTTAAGTGGGGTTGGTAAAAATGAGTAAAGATGTTGATTTTAAATCATTGGGTTTTCCAAGCAGGGAAATGTACGAATTCCCTAACATAGTAAATATAGAAGTTTATAGGGGTGATTGTTATTGTAGTTGTGTACATTGTCCTGTAGGAACCACTGAACCAGATCAGCGTAAAGAAAGGTTTGGTGACAAAGGTATTGACTTGGAACTCTATGAAAAGATTATAGATGAAATATCCAAACATCCTCAATCTGCTTTAAGAGTGCATTCAGCAGGTGAGCCCATTATTTGGGAAGATCTTGCTGAAGCATTGGAATTAGCTCATGATAGATCTGTAAATTCATGGATTTTTACATGTGCTGTAACAAATGATATGCCTTTATTAGAATCTATTTGTGAAAATACAGGTATTGTTGAAGTATCGGTAAATAGTATAACACTAGAAGATTACAAAGCAACAAAAGGAATTGATGCTTTTGATAAAGTTGCTGAAAATATAAGATATATGCATAACTTTATTACAGAAAATAAACTCCCTAATAGGTTGATTGTGAGCAGAGTGCAATCTTTAGATAGAGCTGCTGATGAGGAATTTGTAAGATATTGGAAATCATCTGGTTTAGTAGATGATGCATTTATAAGAAGCTACCACACTTATAATGATATGATACCTGAATTAGCAGCAGAAGAAGGCCAACATAAACATGAAGCATGTTTAGTGCATTGGGCGAGATTTAACATAAGCGTTGATGGTTATGTTGTTGTTTGTTTTAATGAGTTGTTTAAACCGCAGTTAGATCCTTCCTTAATATTAGGTGACGTCAACAAACAAACAATAGCTGAAATCTGGCATGGTCCTGCATTAACAGCTCTGCGTAAAGCAGAGTTAAGTGGAAATTATTCAGGGCTTCTTTTTGGAGAAACTTTACCATGCAAAGATTGCTATTCTTGCCAGCCTTTGTTAGGAAATAGGCAAACAAGTGAATATCAGATAAGACAATTAGGGGGTAATGAAAATGGCAACAAAAGATAAAGGACTTGCAGTAGTGGTTTCTAATTTGGAGGATGATGGAAATAATAATTTTGATCCGACAAGATTGTTATTTTTGGATCGTCATTGGAGATTAACCGAATTTAAAGAGGGTTTAAACTTCCATTCTGTTTTTGATGCGGGTAGTGGATTATATGTCGCGAGTGATCTTAATTTTGTGTATTGCTATGATGGCAAAGAGGAGGTTATTGGAGATGCTAATGTAGCAAAGCAATATGGCTTCATCTGGGATAACTTCTTCAAAATTGATCATGACGTTTTCTGCTTAAGGTATGGATTAGTAACAAAAGCCATAGATTTAATTCAACTAAGCCTTAATGGTATCCCTGATTTTCATAGTGTTGATGGGGGTGTTCGACTGATTGATGGTGAACCTAATCTTATCCATGATTTTGAAATTGGAGCTAATAATCAAGCATATGTATCGGAATTGGGAGGGATTTGGAGAAAACTTCAATTAAAATTTGATGAAGGAAGGATATCAAAACAGGAGGGTATACCATCAATCCTGGGCAGAAGGGAAAATCCACCCACCTTTGTATATCATAATAAGAAGATGTATGATTTTCAGGGAAATGAAGTATATGAAACTGATAGTAATCAATGTCTATTAACAACATCTTCTAGAATACTTTCTGTGGATAGTCTGGATGATCTGTTTTGCTTGACAGAAGAAGGAGATATACTAAAAGTAATGAGCGGAGAGAGGATTAGTCATTCACGCCATAGAGCTAAAGGTCTTTCGAGTTTTAGAGGATATAACCTGTACTTTGATAATGATTCCATCCACAGAGTTTATGATGGGGCAGAGATTTTAAATTTAAGACGAAAAGGTATTGATGGAAAGATCATTCAAGTAGCTCCTATTCATGGCAGTTGGTTTATTGATTGGATTAGTGCACAAAACAAAGGTGACAAAACTGTTATAGCCACAATCGAAGGTTATTGTCCATATGCAGAAAATGATCCTACCCATAAGTACCAAGTTACTGTAGTCACAGATCAAAAAGTAGATATTGGTTCGGAATTACCCATACCTGAATCGCAGATGTGCAGTTGTCAATATGGAACTGATGGTTGCCAGACATTAGGTAAAGTAATTAAAATTGAAGATTACAACATAAAAAGGGCAAATGAATTAAATGCAGTACCTCTATATGAGAAATAAAAGTGTATGAATTTATTTAAGGACAACAAGAGGAGATGAAAAATGAAATCAGATGAAATAGATAAAATCAAGCTGGAAGAGGTAATAGGCCAGAGTTTACATATGAATAAACAAACGGATTTTCTTTTATTAGATTTGTTTGAAACACGGCTTGGTAGACTACTTGAAAGACCAATTGTCGACGTATGTGGGGGGCGTCGGATTTTCGAGCAAGAACAAACTGTTGAACATTGGGGCCACATTTTTGGGATACACATTGTAGGTTCAGACGGCACTTACATTGGAACAATAATACAATCACCTGATGGAATTAGTAAAGACTCTGATGAAGAGATGAGGTCAAGATTTGGTGAAACAGTAACTTTGGGTTTAGGACTAAAGGGGTATTATATACCTGCTGGAGATTCAGAGATAGTAATTGATAATACAGGTAAGTTACAAAGCACTAATCTAATAGAATACAGATTAGGTGCAGAAAGTATTCTAGAAGGTGTTTAGAACAAAATGCTTAAACTCTATAAAGAACATCCGGAATTTGATGAATTTAGTAAATTTGATACAGAGACAGGCAGGCTTGCAGCTATAAGTGAAGAAGAATTCAATATTTTTCTTCCAGATGATATTTTAGAAAAGATAGATGGGCAAAAACCTATTCAAAGAATAGATGGCAAAGATGCAACGATATTTTTAGGAGAAACACCAGTAACTCATACGAGATTCCCCAGAAGGATATATTTCCAGATTACTAGATACTGCAACCTAGAATGTCCGGCTTGTTTTATTAAAGCAGGAAAAGATGGATATCATGTTCCAACTAAAGCAGTCATGGACATTGCCGAATTTATGGGTCAGAATGGATTAATTGAAGCAAGGTTAACAGGAGGAGAGCCTACAATGCACCCTGATTTTCTTGATATAGTTCACAAATTTCAAGAAGAGAACATATATGTTTCAGTTGCTACTAATGGTGTGATGAGCCAGAAAACTCTTGATGCATTATGTGAAGAGAAAAATCTCTGGCTAATCTGCTCAATTGATGGAAATAGGGCAACCCACAATAAGTATAGGCCTGGCACTTTTGATAGAATAATAAGAAATATGAAATATTTGAAAGCAAGAAATCCAGAAACAAGACTTAGACTAACAACTGTCCTTACCAAAGAAAACAAAGGGCAGATGTACGAATTAGGGGAAATTTGTAAATCATTAGATGCAGAAAGCATAACTATAATTCCCTTGAGACCACAAGTTAGGGATCCTAAAATCATTCAAGACATGGTGACAGCTCAAGAGTTCAAACAGGTCATTGAAGAGCTTGTGGAGACAAAGGAAAAATTGGGGGTAAGAGTTACTACCACAATTGAAACAGATTATAAAAAGAAGATTTATAGTGATCCTGTTTTTAGGAAAAGATCTTCTTGTGCTGCTGGCAGAGAAGGTACAAATCTAGATTATGATTCCGAAAAAAACGAATTTGTGGTATATGGATGTTCTTATTCTCCTGCAACTGATTTAAGGGCCAATCCTATCATAAGAAAACCTTTTGTAGCAGGAACTTTTCCAGAAGATAATGTTTCTGGGTTTTTAGATATTTGGAGGAATGAATCAGCATGGACTCTTTTTAGGGATTTATCTTTGAAATCTGATGATTGCAAACAATGTGACTATCTAACAAATCATCAATGTGTCGGTTCATGCCCTATACAAAATCTAGATTATAATTCGCTTGATGTTGGCAGAGATGTATTGGCGCAATTAAGAGAGCAAATTCAACACACAAGCGAATGGTATTGTTATAAAAAGATAGTTGGATAAATTAACTTAAGCCCCACCATAGTTATTAAATCAAAAATTTGGGTGGAGAAACCTGTAAGGTTTCGGAACCGTTAAATTCTTGTTAGTTTCTCCCGTTAGGGATTGATTTTTAGTGCAACGTTGGGTGAAGCCCAAAAACTCAAAGTTTGCCCTCAGGCGACTTATAATAAATCTCTGCGAAGCAGACTAAAATTAAAGAAAAATTGGGCTTTGTAATATTTACGATTTTTTAAAAGATTTCTTGGGTGGTCGTAGCTAACAGAGCTGGAGGATTTTTGAGAGCTGGCGAGCGAACGGAACAGAGTTGAGAATTTTTCAGAGCTGGAAAAAATTCCTGTTAAGTTCGTTTCCAGTTACGAAGTTCTGGAAAACTGCGTCCGCAGAGTAAAATTTGAGTTCCAAATAAATTCTGCCGAAGGCAGGCTATATGTGCGTAGCACTGGGGGTCTGAGTTCAATCCATTGAGCGAAAGCGATACTTCTAGAACATGTAATCAAGGGCGTTTTGAGAAAGCATTTAAATACTAATGTAATTATTATTTAATAAAAGAGGTTGATAATATGAAAAGAATCATTTTAATCTTGGTTTTAATCTGTTTATCTAGTTTTGTGCTGGCTGAAGAAAAATCTACAATTGGGATTGTACCTAAACTAACCGCTGAAGAGAAGAAAGACGCTCCCACAATTGTTAATTCTGAAGTCTATCCCTTCTGGGGTGTCCCCTGCACGAATTATACCTACTATGCTGTTTACAAGGATGAGAAAGGACGCGAGCCAGAATATATGAGGATCTGGCTTAACGGAAATTGGCATGATATGGAATTGTTGAAAGGTGATCCCAAAACTGGAGCTACTTATGTATACTATTACGTTCCCACTTCCGGTAAAACTAATTTTTATTATTATGAAGCCAGCAATGGTGTTGGTAAAGCCAGAGGTAGCATGATTGACAGCCCTGATAATGGTCCTGTGCTTTTCTCTGAGAAATTAGATAACAATGAAATAGTTCTCTTAGATAAAGATGGAAAAGAGGTTTGGAGTTACCCCACTGGAAAAGATTGGGTGGAAGGAGTAGCTATTTCTAAAGATGGAGATTATATTGCTGCTATAACTAATTTTTATATTTATTTATTTTCTAAAGATAGTAAAGAGCCTTTATGGTCTTTTTGTATGGATTGTAAAATTCCTGATTATTATTCCGGAACTGCTGCTGGGGTAGCCATTTCTGCTGATGGAACTTATATAGCGGCTGATATGCAAGGTACTCTTTATTTCTTTAATAGGGAAAGCAACCAACCTTTATGGACAAAAAATACTGAATCGGGAGCGATTGGGGTTGATATGTCGGATGATGGAAGTGTGATTGCTGTGGGGGCAGGAGGTAAGATTTTTATTTTTGACAAAGAAGGCAATAAATTAGGTGAATACAAACCTTCCCACCCAGATTATGAACAAACAGGAGAGTTTTACCAGCCGGATGTTACCCCTGATGGCAAATATGTGGCCATTTCTACTGGCTGTCCGGATAGGAGAGCTTATTTATTTTCAGGAGAAGGGGACTTGAGTTTTAGGAGTGATCAATTAACCTATGATTCTCCCGTGCATAAATCCGCAATAAGTGATGATAGTAGTTTAATTGCTTATTCTGCAGACCATTCACAAGGGAAAGAAATTGTATTTTTGTTTGATAATAAAGGAAAGAAATTATGGGGTTTCTCTTCTAGTGAAGATGGTACAGCTAGAGCAGTTTCAATTTCAGGCGATGGAAATTATGTTGCTGCAGGAACAGGTGCTGGCCATGTTTATTTATTTTCCAAAGACAGTAATAAACCTAAATGGAAATTCACTGCTCCAGCATTTTTCTCTCAAATAGGAGATATTAAACTTAACCAAGATGGCAGTCTATTAGCAGCAGGGGGAACTACTAAAAAAGTTTATTTATTTTCTAAAAACAGCAATAAACCGTTATGGGAATATCAAGCTAACACCTGGATTACTAAAATAGATTTTAATGGTGAATATATTGTTGCCGGGACAGGACCGAGAGAATATTTCTTTGAGGGAAATAGTCTTCCTCCAGATGAAATCCAATGTAAAGAAATAATCCAACCTCCCCCAATGGGAGAGAGTTTAGGAAAGTGTGGTGATGGAAAGTGTATAGATCCACAAGAAAACTATGAAAATTGTCCACAGGATTGCTGCCCTCTAACAGGTTGTGGGGAGAATGATATGGGTGAATTTGAGGCAGTTTGCGGAGATGGCATGTGTAATGAACCACAAGAAAGTTATGAAAATTGTCCGCAGGATTGTTGTCCACCAACAGGTTGTGAGGATGATTTGGATAATTTAGATTATGAAAGAGATAATCAAGAAGACAGTTTTTGTTCCGAATTTGATGGAAACAGAGAAGCCTGCTATGCTTATCCTGACGAATGTAATTGGATTATAAATGATGAAATTTGTGGTGAACTGGGTGAACTAGTAATAGAAGATATTATTGATGGGATGGAAGAACCTACAGGAGATGTTGAAGAAAAAAGTTTTTTTGGAAAAATAATTGATTGGTTTAAAGGATTGTTCGGAAAATGAAAAAAATAATTTTAATTTTAGTGTTGTTATTTTTTATTATTGGCTGTGCTGAACAGGTTTCTGAAGAACCAACACAAATCCCAACAGAAGAACCTGAAATAGAACAACCGCTTGAAGAAGAAATTCCAGAGGAAGTAGATGATACTATCACCGAAGAACCACAAGTAAATGAACCTATAGAAGAACCACAGCAGGAAATTGAGACAAAACTTGAATTGATATATCCAAAATTGACATATCCTGATGCCTATAATGGCCCATTATATGCTACGTCAGAACAAGTAGGCAACACAGCTCCAACAGAACAATATTGGGAGAACATGGACCGGAACGGAGTTAATTATCTTATCAGTATGTTTCAAATTGCTGGTAAACCCTCTAAAGATTCATTGGTGAGTTCTGTTAATCTGGGATATGTAGTGGATTGGGTACAAAAACATCCTTACCGGGTAATTCCTTTCTTTAATCCAGGAATTGGCGGTGTTGAAGTTGAACCATTGGTCGGAAACAAGTTAACATCTATGTACAAAGAAACTTTGGTAGCTTCTAGGGAAATTGTGGGAAATAGTTTTATCAAGGGATTTGGAGAATTAGAAACACAAATGTGGGATATGCGCCATAATGACCCTAAATTCATGCAAATGGTCAGTTTGGCAAGTGAAAATGATCTAGTTATAATGTTTCATCCAGTTTCAAATAGAATTAGTGATGTGAAAACAATTATTGAAAAATATCCAAATACAATCTTTCTTATCCATATGTATAGAGAACACTTATTAGAAATCAGAAATGAGCTTGCAAATATGATGAAAACTCATGACAATTTATATTTTAGCATCGATGTAGCACACATTATTTTCTATGATGGAAATGATATCATCTATACTTATAACAATAAGGATATAAATAAAGCCAAAAATAGATTTATCTCAACTTTTGATAGTAAATACAAGGGAATTTTAAATGATGCAGTGAAAGATTATAAACCATTTGTCGATGCTGTTCCAGATAAGATTATGTGGGGAACTGAGAGTGGTCCTTTATTTAACTGGGAACCCGAAGTGTATGATAGGATGATCAAAATCTCCAGACTTTTTATTGGCAAACTAGACAAAGAACATCAGGAAGCAGTTGGATACAAAAATGCATTAAGGGTTTTTGGTGAAGGTGTAAAACTTAATAAGAATATTGAGGTTGTTGATACGAGTTCATGGCCGATATGCACTGGAAAATCTAATTCCTGCGATGAGAATTGTAAAAACTCCAATGTAAAGGGATGTTTAGGTAAATGCCTGATTAGAGTAAGATGCAACCAAATAATGGAAGAAGATATTGATGATCCAAATGATGACATTGATGTTGTTGGAGAAGATACTGATGAAGCAGATGAATTCTGTGCCCACTTTGATGGTGATGAAGAAGAATGCCTTTCTCATTCAGATAAATGTAAATGGAGTACTCAAGAAGGAGGTACGTGTGTAGATAAATGAAAAAATAATTTTGCCTACTTCTCAAAACGCCCTACTCTTTTAATAAATTTCTTGACGAAGTCAAGACTATATGTGCAAAGCACCTCAGACCCCCAATTTAAAAAAAGAACTCAAATTTTATTGAACTTAACATCGGCGTAACGCCTGCTACACGAAGTATGACGCAACTCGCAAAATCTTTGATGATTTTGCTGAGTGAGTAATATTTGTGAGCCGAACCGAACCCCTTTGATGGGGTGAGGGTACCCCGTCAATGCAACGAGCCGAAAGCGAGACTATATTTTTAAGACAAAAGAGGCACTATAATAAATAACTGCGAAGCAGACTATCTTTCCGTAGGAATCGGGGGCTTTTAGTATTAGTATTTTAGCGTTATATGTTAGAATCAGGGGCTTTAATTTGTGCTATTCTGATGGGTTCGTGGGCGAAAAATAGCATAATGGATATCTATTCTCTCAAAGATTTCTATCTACGAAACTATTAAATACATGTTTATTATTACTTACTTTTAAAATGGAAAAATGGACAATAATCACTATTGGATTGATTATAGGTTACTTCTTATTCAGACTTATAGATAGAAAACAAAAGAATTCAACTGATATATATTCTGATATATTGATGAATGATAAATATAAAGTTAAAGGTCAATGGGGAAGATAAGAATAGGGGTCAAGTAACATGACAGAAGAAGAACAAAAAGAAGAAACACAGGAAGAAAAGAAATCTTCTAAAGAGAAGAAGGACGACATTTCTTATATAGGATAAGGTAAGCACGCCATCTCACATAAATTTTAAAAGAGGTAAGTTTATATACAATAATTTGTTAGATTATTAAGGGTGTTTTCAACCGTAAAAAAACTAAATATTTGTCCAAGATGTGGTAGTGATAATATTTACTTAGTTATGACTTTAAGTGAAGAAAAAGAAATTAATTGTGCTCAGTGTGGCTTTATTGACCTAAGAAAACAATTAACAGAATAAAAGAAAACAATTAAAAACTAGCAGATATATTCTTCTTAAAACATGTTCATTGATAAGGTATCAAGATTTTTAGCTAAGAATGCTGGCAAGTGGCTCTCTATAAAGGAAATTGCCAACAAACTAAAGCTTTCTGTAAGTTATGTTTCTAAAAGAATGGAAAAAATAAAAGAGAAAGCAGATTTCTATTTTAGGCCTAAAGGGAAGGATAAAGAGTTTATGTATACTAAAAGCAAATAGTTATCGAATATTTGTTTGCGCTTGGAAATTTTTAATTTCCAACCCCTCAGGAAAAGTCTGAGATTTTCGTAATACGTAAAAAACACTTTGTGTTTTTTTGTACAAGAAATGCAAAGCATTTCTTTGTAAGCAAAGGCAATTCTATGTTTAAGAATTTGTTGCCTTTGCTATATAAGAAAGAATAACTTGCCAATAGCACAAAAGGTTTTTATAATCAAGACCCAACGATAGGTATATGGGGCAGCAAGAGGTATTCACTTTCCTAGGAAAGAATAGAAATAAATGGTTCACAGCCAGACAAATAGCCCAAAGGCTTAAAGTATCATACGGCTCTGTTGTAGTTAATCTGAAGAGGTTAAGGCAGAGTAAAGAAATTAAAAACAAAATAATCAGGACAGATTCTCAAACTCCGGGAAGAGGGAAGGTATTTGTTTATAGATTCAAAAAGTG
>SDBT01004307.1_pt1 | contig 24213 bp, 22 predicted proteins | sample 2277101 | NCBI WGS metagenome assembly SDBT01 (sample SAMN10404973, study PRJNA504765) | marine sediment metagenome | isolation source: marine sediment core GS10_PC15, 103 cmbsf | place: Arctic Ocean: Southern Knipovich Ridge | collected 2010 | reverse complement strand
CTTGGATACAAGCCTCCGGCACCAGAGGCTATCATTCCATTAGAACCCAAAACAATCTTATATGCAAATTAAACCAAATAACCCTAACTTTGATAGTGGTCCAAACATTGGGGGCTGGTCATTGTTACCTCAGTGTTAACAATATTATCACTATTTGGAATATTTACTTTTGAAGATAGCACACAGCAAAAAAGATTATTTTATTTTGTAATTGTACAATCAGCAATAGCCTCCGTTGTTGCATTTCGTAGGTATTTATTAAAACCAAATGATCCTAATGTACTTAAACATTCCAAAGACTTTTCTCTCATTCATGGTCAAGAAAATTGTATTAATTCTATGACTAAAACTGTAAATGAAGCGAATGATTTTATTTTTACAATCGGTGGTCGCTCAAGAGACGAAAAGTATCTAAATGCAATATCTAACAGAGTTAAAAAGGGAAACGTTCATCATATTCGCATTATCACAGGGAATCATATTTTGCATGATTTATGCGTCCATTTACGAGATTTAGGGAAGAATGCTGATGTGGCGTATATTACTGAAGAGCGATTCGGCAATTTGTTAGTTACACATGACACTACTATTATAGCATTACAGGATACTAAGAAGACATATATCTATTCAATTTTAATGTTAAGGGATGCCAAAGTTGCAAGTGATTTCAGACAATACATATCTGAAGTATTTGGACAAGCCAATAAAACAGTTGACAATACTTTGATTGAATCTCTATGCTTGTCTTGCAGAAAAAATGTATTAAAAGAGTAGATTAAAAGGAGTAATTATGGTCAATAGATATCTTACCGCTCAAGTTTGTACCAATGGACATACTATTATGACCTGCCCCCAATGTTTGGACCACCTTTAAAGTTAGTATTATTTGATTTAATTTGCATATAAGATTGTTTTGAACACAGATGGAATTACAGCCTCCTGTGTGGTTAATTCGAGATATATTAGAACTTGTGTTTTGCACAGTTTATAGATCATTTGCTCGGACAATATTTAATATTGCAAATATTTTTGGAATCAATTATTATTTTTTAGAAATCTCCTGTTTTTCTAAACCTGCCCAATTGAGATTTAAACCCCTGAAAAGTATATTTTTATGTTCGTTGATATGACTCCTTCCAATAGATATTGATATGTGTTCTTCAAGATACACTGTTTTAAATTTGATAACTTCTAGATGATCAATTTGTTTATCATCAGGAATTAATACATCTTGTAATCCATCAATTGTAATTTTAGCCATATTATCTACATCTTTATCCCGGCTTTGATTAATAACAAATATTAGTTTTAAACAAATTCTGTCATTTGTAGTAAATGCTTCTTGTTTATTTTTAACATATGGTGCTGTTTTTATTAGTTTTTGAAATTTGGTTTTAATTTCGCTTTTAATTTGACGAGATTGCGGTTTAATTCTTATTGGGAAATGTGTCAATCCTTCTATGTCACAAATTTTGCAATGAAATTGTAATAAATAGTTTTTTTTATCAAATTCGTTATTAAACCAATTTCTTTTTAAAAACATTTCATTTTTTGCACCGAGGGGGAAAATATGTAATGAATTCATCCACTGCTGAATTTTTTCTTCCTGTTTTATTGAAATGGATTTATAATTATAATTGTTTTTATTATCTAAATTATATAACCTTATAATTTCTTGAAGAGCATCTTCTTTTTTTAAATTTAAATTGTTGAATATTGACAATATACGGTGTTGAGAATTACTCATTTATTTCACTAATTATTTAATTGTATTAGATACTCAAATATCTTATATATCGTTTTTAATCTGTTCGAAAGTCAAAATCCTACTTGCTAGTATTTTTTTAGTAACAGTCGGGAAAAATATTTTTGCTTGTTCCAAATGCTTAATTAAACTATTGATATCATCATCATTCTCAACTATTAGATATTTAATATTATCCGGATGAAAAGATAGTTTTTTATGTCCAATTGTTTGATTTAGAGCTTTTTTCTTAGCTTTTGTATTAATTCTGCTTATAGGAACAATTGGATGATAATCCATATTTTCGGTAATCGGTTCAATATATCTCCATTCTCTTTCATTTGCAAATCGATAATCAGGTATAGACTTTCTGTTCTTTCGTTTTAGGATTCCCTGATAATTTTTTATATATCTATATGTGTTTAATAAATCCATATATGTCTTAGTCATTTTTTCGCTTTCCATAGGATCAATTATCTTGTTAACATTTCTATAAACTTGATTTAGTGCAGCCAAAAAGTTATCTGTAAAACTGCTTGCTTCTGTCACATAAAAAACTGGATTTAAACCGTGTTCATATGCCCATTCTTTAGTTAATCCAATACCGTACTTTCCATAAGATTCGATATGGTCTTTCAATTCTGATAATCTTAGGTCACAAAATGATACAATTGGAACGCCAAATTCTCGTTTATTTTTTGTGCCATTTATTGATTCTCTTGCGTAGGATAGTTTAAACGTTTCTTTTAGAATACTATATAAATTTTCTTTGTTAGTAAAGTGAAATAATATGCTTGGATATAGTCCCATGATACTCCTTCAATTAGTGAATAATCAATACTTCTAAATTAGTTTAGTTAGCATTTGAAAATAATCGTCGATATTAGTGTAAAGCTACCCTTAATAATTAAATATAGGCAATATACTAATTCAAAATAAGATACTTTATTATTAGATGGAAAGGGACACTATTAAAAGTGCCCCTTTCATTGGCTGTTTCCCTACATTATCCCTACACTAATCTGTTAATGCTAATATTGTTGACACTTCGCTGATCCTAATACACAAAAATCATTAGATAAAATAAAAAGTTGCTAGGAGCTTTTAGCTAGCTTTAGTTTCATACCGCGCAAACGAAAGTACTACCACAAATATGGTAACCACCACAGAATACACCCAAAAGGAAACAATCGGGTTGGAAGTCTTCCTCCTCGGTCGTATCCCTTTGGGTGCGTGGTGTTCCTTTCGTTTGCGCGAAAAACCCGAGCCGAGGGGGATTTATTAACCTCACCGGTAATTATCAGATCACAAGTTTTTCCTTTAAACCGTTAAACCGTCTTCTTCTTATACCGAAAGATCATACAATAATTGCAATATTTGAGGTATAAGAAATTGGATCAATTAATCTCAATTATTTAAAGGTGAAAAATGACAAAAAAATCCAATCTATTTTTATTAAAAATTATTCTTTCTTTTCTTTCAGTTCACATTACATTTGCACAAGCGCCAGATATTGAATGGGATAAAACTATAGGTACTTATACGAACGACTATTTTTCATCATTACTACAGACAACAGATGGTGGGTATATATTAGGTGGTTACACCAGTGAAGGTATATCAGGCGATAAAACAGAATCAGGCAGGGGAAGCTGGGATTATTGGGTGGTAAAATTGGATGCTACAGGTCAGAATATTGAATGGCAGAAGGCTGTTGGTGGAAGTGATGGTGAAACATTATGGTCAGTGCAACAGACAACAGATAGAGGATATATTTTAGGCGGTCATACAAATTCTTTGTCATCTGGTGATAAAACAGAATCACGTAGAGGAATGCACGATTATTGGGTAGTAAAGTTAGATGAAAAAGGAAACATCTTATGGGATAAAACAATAGGTGGGAGTGAATTTGATTTTTTGTATTCAGTTATTCAAACATCAGATGGTGGATATCTATTAGGCGGTGAGTCACAATCAGGTCAATCTGGTGATAAAGCTGAACCAAATCAAGGATATTGGGATTATTGGGTAGTAAAGTTGGATGGTACTGGTCAAACAATAGAGTGGCAAAATGCTATTGGTGGAAATGGCGATAGTAAATTACGAAAAATCAAACAGACGACTGATGGAGGATATATATTAGGTGGACATTCAAAAGCAGGAATTGCTCGTGACAAAACTGAATCAAATTTTGGTGAAAGAGACTATTGGGTAGTTAAATTGGACGCCACAGGTCAAAATATTGAGTGGCAAAAAACTATTGGTGGAAATAAAGACGAAATGCTGTGGGATATTCAACAGACAATGGATGGTGGTTACATTATAGGTGGACATACAAAATCAGGAATATCTGGAAATAAAACAGAAGCAGGCAGAGGAAATTGGGATTATTGGGTTGTAAAGTTAGATGAAATAGGAAATATTGAATGGCAAAAGACTATAGGTAGTTTAGGTGACGAATTATTGCATTCTGTGATTCAATCTATAGACGGAGGGTATATCTTAGGTGGAACAGGAGGAGATGGGCTTGGAGGAGATAATACTGTTTTAACAAATGGGAGTGCTGATTATTGGTTAGTAAAGTTGGATGCAACGGGTCAAAATATTCAATGGCAGAAATCTATCGGTGGAGAGAATTATGAGGAGTTTTGGGTAATTGCTCAAACAGCAGATGGAGGTTACATTGTTGGAGGAGAATCAATTTCCGATATTTCGGGAGACAAAACTGAATCGTATCACACAAGTGGTAAAAAAGACTTTTGGATTGCTAAATTAATGGCTGATACTCCACTCGAAGTGGAACAATCAGAAATTGCTTCATCGTTCAAACTCCTTTCAGCTTATCCAAATCCATTCAATCCAATTACAACAATAACCTATGGTTTAGATAAAGACAGCTATATATCAGTTGAAATATTTGGTATATCAGGTAAACTAATAATAACACTTCAAAACGAATATCAAACTCAAGGATGGCACTCGGTTACTTGGAATGGAACGAATCAACGTAATGAACCTGTTCCTGCTGGATTGTATATAAGCAAAATTATTGCAGGTAATGAATTTAAGACCACTAAATTGATGTTGCTAAAATAGAATTCTGAAAACTGGCTATATAACTATAATTATGTAGCCAATTTTTACTTATCTAATTTGCATAATTATCCAGTTCCACGATATTCACTGAAAAACGTTGCTTATTTGAGACATGAAGTAGAAGGCGAATCAACGTTAAAATATTACATGTGCATTACGAGATAACTTGTTGAGGCTTATCCCAGAGGAATATTAGTTAGGTTGAATCAGTGTTAGAATTTAATCACTTATTTTATGATTTAATATATGGACCTTTACCAATAGTAGATTCAATTCTTAATTGTAACGCCCTTGTAACCTCTATACCTTTGTTTTTCTCCCACAAAATAAATTGATAATGATTCAAATCAAAGTGAACTTTATTATTATTGTTTTCAAAGAAATTCTTTCTACATAGACAAATAATAGGAATATTTAAACCCCGAGCGAATCCAACTTCATAGTAAACACCATTACTATTCCCGGTAAAATCAGCGACAATAAATTTGCTTTGTCTGATTAAAGAAGCAATTTCATCATCAACAAGTGTGTTGTGCTGATATTCATTGATCCGTTCTGGTTTATAGCCAGCGGCATAAAGACCCGGGTAAAAATATTTATCGCAATAATCTAGTAAATCATCTTCAAATTTCATTGCAATAAATGCTATTTGACTGTCTGGATTTAACTGATTCATTGATTCTAGATGTGACCATCCTGCTGGTGTAATGGAAGTCTGTTTATCAAAAATTAAATATTTTTTATCATCTCTTAAGTATCTATACAATAAAAATCCTAATTCTATAGAACTTTGGGACCATGAGACTGATAAAAGAGGTAAAACTATTTTTGCTGGTTCAATTAAATTTTCAGACAATTTTTTGCCGTTTTCAATTGATTCTAATATTCCGGATAATTGACCAACATTTAAATCAAATTTTTCACCTGCTATTGGATGTCTACTTGCAGCATATTTTAGCAATCTATCAGATTTTTCACTCACCGTTAGTGTTTTTAATTTAGAAAGTTGTTTAAGACGATCTCCAGTGATTAGTTCATTTTGGTGACTTCTAATCCACCCAGATATGTTCGCTAATTTTGTTCTATTTTTTACTAGTGATCCTAATGCTAGTTGTGCTTTAAACAATCCATCAATTCGGTAGTTTCCACATCTAAAACAATTAACATCATATTCATCCTTATTTTGTACAGGATCAACATAATCTGTCGGAGAACCACAAATTGGACAATTATCATTCATAATCACATATCTTTAATTAAATCATAACGAATAAACTCACCAGCGTGAAACTCTTTATTACAGGACTTTACCTTTCTAAATTTACGACTGTTAAACTTCTAAACACTTAATTCACGCAATAAATATTTCACGTCTGGTTCACAGGGAGTTATATTAGTGCTTCCTCAAATATTTCTCTGAGAAATTATTTATATAGTACACATTATTTTCACTATCGAAATATACAATGTCATATTTCTCAAGGTCTTCATAAATGTGTTTATTGACTGGACCAACGCTGATGCATTTTTTCAATATAAGTTTTTTTAAATGCATTATTTGTGTATCATCAAGATTTTTTAAACCCTTTAACTGTTTTCTTCGAGAGACAAAAAAAGAACAGAGTAGAAACAATAATACAATTGCTGTTGTCAATAATAACTTTAGTATTATTAATGGTATTTCAAAAGTAAAAACTGGAGTTGTTTTATTGGATGGTGTGTTAGGATATATAATATGAACGATAAAAAATATAGTGGCCCAAAAGGTAATGTAGATTTGCCATCTCGGTATTTTTTCATTTATTTTTAAAAAAAATAATTTCATTCTTAATAGACCATTATTTGCTTTAATAGAGAGAAAAAATGCTTATAATAATTAATAACATTAGCACCAATATAACAAGGATTTAAATTGTATTTTACTTTTTGAAATTTTTAATATAAAAGAATAAGGCTCTTCACCTTACTCTTTTTTCAAATATCTATATAACGTCGCCTTTGATACCTGTAGTATCTTGCATATTTCATTTAATGAATTTGATTTATCAGCCATAAGTGTTTTAGCTAATGCAATTTTCTTATCATCCATTTTCTTGGGTCTACCACCAAACCTACCTCTTTTACGTGCTGCTTCTAGACCTGCATTAGTTCTGTCACGAATAATGTCTCTTTCAAACTCAGCTAAAGCACCAAAGATGTGGAATATTAACTTTCCTCCTGAAGTGCCAGTGTCGATGTTCTCTTGTAGACTTCTAAAGTAACAGCCTTGATCTTTTATCTGATTGATAGTATCTATCAAATGTTTTAAGGACCTACCTAAGCGATCTAATCTCCAAACAACTAAAGTATCTCCTCTACGGATATATTTAAGAACGTCTGATAATCCAATTCTGTCAGCTTTTGCACCACTTGCAATATCTTTATATATCTTATCACAACCAACTTGTTTTAACGCATCCAATTGTAAATCAAGATTCTGATCAATTGTTGAAACTCTCACATATCCTATTAACATATAATTCTCCATTTAATACATACTTCTTATGCCAATAAAAACCGGAGATTTTTTATGTGTCAAAAACGTTCAATAAGGTAAGTATTGAGAATTTGATTTTGAGATGAGTTTTGAGACAGTATTTCGAGGTTATGAGACGAGTTTTGAGAAATATTTGGAAAGTCTCAAAAACGACCGTTTTTGGTACACTCAAATTAGCCTGTTTGTTTTGGTACACGTTTTTGGGACAAAATAGGCCAGAATACTAGCAGGATTTTCTGGAATATATTTTAATATAATTAATGTCGATGAAAATAATTTTCCTCAAATGTGGTAATAGATTTTTTTAGTTTATCGATTACGTTTAAGTCTGTGGACTGTTTTGCTTTCATAGAGTAAACTAATATCTCATGAAGCAAAGTGAGGTTCGTGACGTATTGTTCATATTTATCATCTACTGAGTCAGTTATTTTTATCCTTTGATGCAAAAAATATTGGCTAACAATATCTTGAATTTTTTTGGCATGTTCTTCTTTATTTCTAACCCACCTTACAAGTTGATTAATATTTGCAGAGCTTTCTTTTGACAGTAGATTGATCTGATTCATCGATTTTTCTATAGTAGTAATATGTTCTTTAATCATTTCCATGCGAAGCGAATCTCCATATATACCACACGGAATTTCACAGTGCCCATATATTGTACTGCTTAAAATTAAGGTGATAAATGCGGTTGATATTGATAACCTTCTTATTTGGCATATAGTCTTTTTCATTTAAAACTCCTTTTAAAATATTTACCAGATAATTATTCCTAATGTTGAATTTAATACTATTAATTATTTATAGCCCAAAACCCATCGTTTTTGGCACACTCAAATTAACCCGTTTGTTTTGTGACACGTTTTTGAAACACGATAGTTACACTGGTATAATTTACAAGGGATTAGTCAAAAGCTTATAGCTGACAAATCAAATTTATTTAATGAAGTTCCAGCTGCTTACTTTTAATCTTTGTTAGATGTCGTTGTGAAATTTATCCATGTTGATGACGATTTTGCCAAATTGTTCACCCTTATCCATCTTTTCAAAAGCTAAATTGATATCTTGAGTGGAATAAATTGAGTCAATAACTGGATGTATGTTCTGAGAAAATATTAGGTCTATCATTTTCTTAAATTCTTCATGATTTCCCATTGTTGTCCCTTGAATAGATAATTGCTTCCAGAAAATAGTCGAAGGATTCAGATTCAGAATTTTACCTGCAGTCCGTCCCAATAGTACAATTCTTCCCCCTGGATTAGCCAATTCGGTTAATTCCTTAAATTCACTTCCAGCAGCACTGTCTATAATTAAATCAAATCCCTTAACATTTTGTAATAATTTAGCACTCCAGTTACTGTTTTTGTAATTAACACCCCCTTGAGCACCTAATCCCACAGCCTTTGATATTTTCTTTTCATTCCCTGATGTAACATATACGTCGGATCCAGATGCAACAGCAAAACTTAAAGCGAACAGGGCAACTCCACCACCAATCCCAGTAATTAAAACCTTATTGTTATTCTTAAATCCTCCTCTAGTGAATAATGCACGGTATGCAGTTAGCCCTGCTAAAGGAAGTGCTGCTGATTCTTGAAATGAAAGGTGTTCAGGTTTATGATATACATATTGTTGATCTATGCTAATATATTTAGCAAAAGTCCCCTGTTTTGGGAATCCTAAAATCTCATAATTTTGCCCTTGTACCTTGTCATTTTCACCCCAATTTATAGACGGATTTATTATTACTTCATCCCCAAATTTTAAACGGTATACACCTTCCCCAATTTCCGCTATTATTCCTGATCCATCTGAGCCCATTATTATATCCGAAGCGCTTTTTAAACGTTTTTCTTTAAGTGACCAAAGTTCGTGATGATTGAGAGCAGCAGCTTTTAATTTGATCATGACATTGGAATGTGATAAAATAGGTCGATCAACATCAATTATCTCAAGGTTATAAGTATTTTGGTTCAGTACGATTGCTTTCATCAATTTTTTTGCCATTTTAAGACTTACACTATTTACCTTCAACAATTTAACCACACTATCATGTCCCCAACAATACATATGATAAACCAATCCCATTATTTATACGGTTATTCTGTTGTATTTTGGGTACAAGAAAAGTGTCTCTAAAACCATCGTTTTTGGGACTAAATGGCTACAATGGTATCACATTTGGATCAAAAACACAACAACACTGTCGTTGACAAAGTGGAAGGAAGCTAGAGGTATGAACAGGATGGTCGCGCTACTCAGACCTGTATATATGAATAGTGATTAGACATCTATCAATCAAACCGTCAGCCAATGAATGTATTTATTCTATAATTCAGGATTCGCACGGCATCCGTTAATTATCCTCATCCATACCAAGGTTTTTCATCGAGTACCGTACGCGCACCTATATTGAACGAATTCAGTCCGCTGAAGAGGTCGATTACTGCCATCATCTCAACGATGGCTTCATCGTCGAGTCCCAGATTCCGCACCGCGGAAGTGTGGACGTCAATTCAGTAGTTGCATCCCATCACTGATGAAACCGAGATTGCAATGATTTCCTTGGTGATAGTATCAAGTTTGCCTGGCTTCATTACGGCGCGAGTTTTCCGCCATTGAGTTTCGAGGAAATCTGGTTTATGCGCCATTACTTTGTACATATTGGGAACGAAATCGATGCCGAGTTCCTTCATGATCTCTTCGTAAAGTTCCTTAACCTTACCAGTTGCATCGGTTTCGTTGATGAGTTTTATGGATGACATTTTATCTCTCTTATTATTCTTATTCGTTTAAGTTCTTGACCAGCCAATATTTACTGGACAAACTTCTACATATGAATTTTATATCGCAAAAATACACATTATACTGGAATAATATCAATATACTAAAGTGTCTCTAAAACCACCGTTTTTGGCACACTCAATTTTGCCCGTTTGTTTTGGAACACGTTTTTGGGACTAATTAGATATATTATAACAAAAAGCCCTGCGATCAACAGGGCTTTTGACATTAATTAGTGAATACCGCTTAGCTGTCTTTTGGAAATTTTGCTTTTTCATAGAGAGATACCCACCAAAACAGCCCAAAGCTTAGAAAAAGGACACCTAAGCCTGCCAGAAACTCACCAATATTACTCAACACTTCCATTTCTTACTCCTATAAATAGATTATTAAATCATAAATCTCAATTAAACTGCTTTATAAAATCTACAAACAAAATATCGAAATGATAGAAACTTTCCTTATTATTATATCCATATCAAAGGTATCAAAACCCGTCGTTTTTGGTACACTCAAATTAGCCAGGTTGTTTTGGCACACGTTTTTGGGACTTATTGCCTGTTGAGTTCTACAATGTAGGTATATTTGAATATATTGGAATAATATATTAGCTTTCATTCAATAATTATATTGATTAAGGTAAATTCAATTACAAATAGATGACTAATATACTCAGATTAATAATTAATCCAGAGTGTAAATTGAAAGGAAATTAATGTCATCAGATAAAAGGTATGTAGACCTTGTTATTGATCAAATTGAAAATACGGTAAACTAATTTATTTTTTTAATAGAAATAATTCTGGAAGACAAACAATGAGTAAAAAAAACTATCCAAACATGAACTTTCGAATAGAAAAAGACACCATGGGCGATGTACAAGTGCCTGCCGACAAGTATTGGGGAGCACAAACCCAACGTTCATTAGTTAATTTTCCCATTGGGCCTTCAGCGTCTATGCCCATTGAAGTAATACATGCGTTTGGTTACTTAAAAAAGGCGGCGGCTATTACAAACCATAAGTTCGGATTGTTACCTGTCGATAAAATGGAAATAATTATACAGGTATGTGAAGAAATTATAGCAGGCAAACTCGACGACCAATTCCCTTTGGTTATTTGGCAAACAGGTTCTGGAACACATACCAACATGAATTGTAATGAGGTAATTGCAAATCGGGGCCACGTATTACTTGGTAAGGAATTGGGTGAGGGAAAACCGTTTATACACCCCAACGACGATGTAAACATGTCACAATCGTCAAACGATACGTTCTCCACAGCCATGCACGTTGCAGCCTACCATAAAATTGTTGATTATACTATCCCTGAAATAGAAATGTTAACAAATACCTTAATCAGCAAATCTATGGCAATGGCTGATGTTATTAAAATCGGTCGCTCACATTTAATGGATGCAACTCCTATATCGCTCGGACAAGAATTTTCAGGATATGTATCGCAGCTACAACATGGAATAAAAGCACTGCGAAATACTTTACCACATCTTTCGGAGTTGGCAATGGGAGGCAGTGCCGTTGGAACGGGGTTGAATACTCCCCGTGGTTTTGCCGAAGAAGTTGGAGCCACCATTGCTCTACTAACAAAGCTACCTTTTGTTTCGGCCGAAAATAAGTTTGAATCGTTAGCTGCAAACGATGCTATTGTAGAAACTCACGGAGCTATAAAACAGTTGGCTGTTAGCCTAATGAAAATAGCAAACGACATCAGATTGTCGGCTTCGGGACCTCGCTCAGGAATTGGCGAAATAACGATACCTTCGAACGAACCAGGTTCGTCTATTATGCCTGGTAAAGTAAACCCAACTCAAACTGAGGCGATGACTATGGTTTGTGCACAGATTATGGGTAATGATACAACTATTATGTTTGCTGGTGCAAATGGCCACTTCGAATTAAATGTTTTTAAACCCGTAATGATAGCTGCCCTTTTACAGTCGGCTACGCTTATTGCGGATGCTTGCAAAGCGTTTAACAACCATTGTGTTATTGGCATTGAGCCAAATCTGGAACGGATTGAAGAAAACCTACACAAATCGTTGATGTTGGTGACAGCATTAAATCCTCATATTGGGTATGATAATGCAGCAAAAATTGCACAAAAAGCTTTTTCTGATAATTTGACTTTAAAAAAGGCTGCTTTGGAGTTAGGTTTTATAACAGAACAACAATTTAATGAATGGGTTATTCCAAGAGAAATGATAGATCCAATTAAATAAAAACTATTAAATCAAATAACCTCGCCCAAATGCTTATAGTTGGATGAAATAATCTTAAATGCCTCATCCATACGCCCGCTTAACATCATTTTACCCATATATAAAGCAAAGCCTTTCATCTGGTCAAATTCCAGCTTGGGAGGCATTGCAAGAGCATTAGGATCAGTCTGAATTGAAACCAATACAGGACCTTCACACTTAAAGGCCCTTTCTAATCCTGATTTTACATCATCCGGATCATCAATACCAATACCTTGCATTCCCATTGCTTCTGCTATTTTTATGAAGTCAGGGTTTAACATATCCGTTTCCAGATCGGGAATCCCGGCTACTAGCATTTCCAACTTCACCATTCCCAATGACCGGTTGTTAAAAACAATTATCTTCACGGGTAACTGATATTGAACAATGGTCATTAGGTCGCCCAACATCATAGAAATACCTCCGTCGCCGCAGAAGGCAATAACCTGTTGTTCAGGACGGGCAAGCGCAGCGCCAATGGCCTGGGGCATTGCATTTGCCATTGAACCATGATTGAATGAACCCAGCATTTTTCGCTCGCCTGTTCCATCAACATAGCGAGCTGCCCAGACACAAGACATCCCGGTATCAACCGTGAAAATGGCATTTTTGTCAGCCAACTCATTAATCACAGAAGCAACAAATTCAGGATGAATTTCATTGAGTTTACCAGTATCCTTTACATAGGTCTGTAAATTCTTTTTGACTTCCTGATAAAAGTCCAATTGCTGATCAAGAAAAGTGGCATCTTCCTTTGTTCCTAACAGAGGCAAGAGCGCCTGCAAAGTATCTTTCACATCGCCGCAAAGTCCCAGATCGAGTTTAGCCCTTCGTCCGAGGTTTTCAGGTTTAATGTCAATTTGAACAATCTTATTATCAACAGGCATGAAAGGTGTGTAAGGAAAATCGGTGCCCAATAATACCAGCAATTCACATTCATGCATAGCGTGATAGGCTGATGGAATCCCCAGCAATCCGGTTAGGCCAACTTCAAAAGGATTATCATACTGAATCGCCATCTTAGCTTTATAGGAATAAGTCACCGGAGCCTTTAACTTTTCAGCCAATTGAATAACTTCTTTGCGTGCTTCAGCAGCTCCCAGTCCGCAATAAATAGTGACCTTTTTGTGCGAGTTTAATAATTCTGCCAGTTGCACAAGTTCGTCTTCTGATGGCCTGACAATAGGCTGATTTCTGAAAAGCTCAGTCGTTGTTTCAGCCGCTACAGCGGGAAGATCGGTAATATCACCCGGCAATCCAATAACTGCTACGCCTCTTTTATGCACAGCCTTTTGAAGTGCAGCCTGTAACATGCGTGGAAATTGCATTGGTGTCGTTGCTATCTGATTATAGCAACTGCAATCGTCAAAAAGTTTGATAGTGTTTGTTTCCTGATGATTACTTGTTCCAAAATTTTTGGTGGGGAGTGTAGAAGCAATAGCAAGTACGGAAGCCGATGAACGGTGGGCATCATACAACCCGTTTATTAGGTGGACATGTCCTGGCCCACTACTGCCAGCACAGCATGCCAGCCCATTCAGCTGTGCCTCTGCACCAGCAGCGAACGCAGCAGTCTCTTCGTGCCGTACGTGAATCCATTTGATTTTCCCATTATGATGAACAGCAGCATTTACATGATTTAAACTATCGCCTGTTACTGCATATATCCTTTGGATACCTGCGTCAACCAATGTTTCCACTAGTTGGTCTGATACATTTTTGTTCATTTAAAACGCTTCCTTTATTATTTGTTTTTCATCAATTTTCAAATAGTTTAATTGTTTTTCTATTGCATCCATCATTGTTGGAGGTCCGCAGATATAAATATTTTTATTTGAATTACTAATATGAGCTTTGAGAAAACCCTCTGTGATCTGACCGTGCGCATAACCATCGGCTTTTTCGTCAGATAAAATATTGATGAAATTTTTACCTAATATATTTTTAAATTCCTCTTCATGTATTATATCCTCTTTCGTTTTGTTGGCAAAAATGAGTTTATTGTTACCTATTTCTTTCTTTGATTGAAGATACCTGAAGATACATAAAAATGGAGTGACACCTGCACCACCTGCAATAAATATACCTTCTCCTTTATAGGTGATTGCACCAAAAACATCGTGAATAATCAACTCAGCATCCTTTTTTAGTTTCAAAAGTTCGTTCGTTACACCTTTGTGCGATGGATAAGTTTTGATGGTAAATTCGAGAAAATCACTATCGGGAAGACTTGTAAAGGTTAGAGGTCTTTTCTTCTCCTTCCAACCGGTTTTATTTATGGAAACTTCGGTTGCCTGCCCGGGAGTATAATTGTACTTCTGAGGTTTCTCAGTGACAATTTGCAATACATCATGTGTGATGTACTTAATCGAATTTATTTTTATAATATGTTGGGGCATAGTACTTTATCCTTTATTTTCTATTAATTTTCTTTCCAATGTAAAAACTATTTCTTTAGAATTCAAAAAGTTTCCAAGTACACAAAACACAATTAACACGAACGGGATAATACATGTAAACAAAGAAAAGGCTAATCCGCCTGAGAATAAAAATGTATGATCCCTACCAAATCTGGTGTAAAGTCCTCCAAAATAGTGTTTAAAAAATGGTCCTATATTTTTCATCTTATATAAGTGAGTACGTTTGCAAAAACTCCTCAATTGCTATCAAAAAATACTTTGGGTTTTCTAACATGCTCGCATGCCCACTGTTTTTCAACTCTACATATCTGCTATTTTTTATATCCTTTGCCATACTCTTCATAACTATGGGGGCAATGATCGCATCATCTTTAGCTGCTATAAGCAGTGTCGGAATTTCTATATCGTTGAGACTTATAGTCGTATCGGTCCTGCTTATCATTGCTAACAGACCTCCCTTTATACCTATTGAGCTAAATCCTAATATCCTATTTTTTAAATCTTCCATATCTTTTGCATGTTGAGTCGCATATCTTTTACTAAAAGCAACTTCTAAAAATTGATCTAAAAAAGACTCGACTCCTTCACTATCTATCTTTTTAATAGCTGCTGCTCTTTTGAGTTTCGATTCATCGTTATCACTTATAGCTGTAGTATTTGCTAAAATTAGAGCTTTGAAGTCATTAAGCCTCTCATTTGCTCTAAGCGCTATATAGCCACCCATAGAGAAGCCACAGAGAATCATATCTTTAAGCTCAAGTTTTGTAATTATATAATCAAGATCATCAACAAAGCTTTCGATTGTATATTGACCGCTTTGAAGTTCAGAATTACCTAATCCTCGAATATCATAAGAGAAACCTAGTATCTATTTTCAAGTTTTGAGATGATATCATCCCAAAGTGTATGATCAAAGGGAAACCCATGAATGAAAATGATGGGTTGATGTTCCTTGTCTCCTTCTATTGATACATTCAAACCGTTTATGGTTTTATTCATAGAAATCCTTTAGAATATTATTTAATAGAAGTTAATAAGTTTATATATATGTAGCATCATATATTAAAAATCACCTTGAAGCATATCTTGTTTTAAGGTAGTATAAAAATAGGTTTCCCGCCTGTATCCAAATTTATTTTGTTTTTTGTGGGTGGGCAAATTGGGCTAGTTTTGTAAGCTCTTTTGCAAGTTTTGGATTGAGCGTGGCTCGTACGACTTGCCAATATGCTTACAAATAGGGTAGGCTAGCTACATGAAATTAAAAATGAAGGTTGTCTATTACTTTTTAGACAACCTTCATGTTCTATGTGAATCAAATTTATTGCAAATCAAAACGATCGAGGTTCATAACTTTGATCCAAGCTTTTACAAAGTCCTTTACAAATTTCTCCTTTGCATCATTGCTAGCATAAACCTCGGATAGGGCTCTTAGCTCAGAATTTGAACCAAATATAAGATCTGCTCTTGTAGCAGTCCATTTATGTTCACCTGTTTTTCTATCTTTACCCTCAAACTCTTCTTCTGTCTCTGAGGTGGCTTTCCATTCGGTACCCATATCCAAAATATTTACGAAGAAATCGTTAGTTAAAGCACCCGGTTTATTTGTGAAAATGCCGTGTTTAGAGCCTTTATAGTTGGCATCCAATACACGCATACCTCCAACAAGAACCGTCATTTCGGGCGCAGTCAAAGTGAGCAGTTGGGCTTTATCTACTAATAGCTTTTCAGTTGAAAACTCATATTTAGTTTTTAGATAATTACGAAAACCGTCAGCATTTGGTTCAAACACTGTCATAGAGCTTATGTCTGTTTGTTCCTGAGAAGCATCCATACGTCCCGGTTTAAATGGAACTTTTACATTGTATCCTGCATTTTTTGCAGCTTGTTCTATAGCTACGCTACCTCCTAATACAATCAGGTCAGCCATTGATACTTTCTTGCTTTTTGATTTTGAATTAAAATCCATCTGTATCTTTTCTAATGCTTTAAGCACTTTATCCAATTGTTCAGGATTGTTAGCTTCCCAGCTTCTTTGTGGCTCTAATCGAATACGTGCCCCGTTGGCACCACCTTTATTATCAGAACCTCTGAATGTGCTCGCTGAAGCCCAGGCTGTAGATACTAATTCACTTATTATTAAACCTGAATTCAAAATTACAGATTTCAGATTTGCAATGTCTGTAGCATTTACTAACACATGATCCACTTCAGGGATTGGGTCTTGCCAGATAAACTCTTCTTTCGGAATTTCAGGGCCCTGGTACAAGGTACGGGGTCCCATATCGCGGTGTGTAAGTTTAAACCAGGCTTTAGCAAATGCTTCATCGAATTCGGCAGGATTATCATAAAATCTTTTTGAGATTTTTCCATATATGCTGTCGAAACGAAGCGATAAATCTGTGGTAAACATTGTAGGTTTATGCCTTTTATTTTTGTCAAAAGCATCAGGAATAATTTCAGCCGATTCTTTAGCTACCCATTGTTGAGCACCGGCAGGACTTTTTGTCAATTCCCATTCATTATCAAAAAGGAGCTGGAAGAATTGATGACTCCATTTGTTTGGGGTAACGGTCCAGGTTACTTCCAAACCGGATGTGATTGCATCAGCACCTTTTCCACTACCATACTCGCTTTTCCAACCTAAGCCTTGTTCTTCCAATGATGCTGCTTCTGGTTCTGCTCCAACATTAGACGCATCACCTGCGCCATGAGCTTTACCTAGCGTATGTCCACCTGCAATAAGCGCTACTGTTTCTTCATCATTCATACCCATGCGTGCAAAGGTTTCACGAATGTCAATGGCTGCTGCAACGGGATCGGGATTACCATTAGGACCTTCCGGATTTACGTAGATAAGCCCCATTTGAACTGCTGCCAATGGATCTTCAAGATCACGCTCTTCTGAATATCGTTTGTCCTCAAGCCATTTACCTTCTGAACCCCAATATACTTCCATTGCTGGTTCCCAAACATCAGCTCTTCCTCCAGCAAAACCAATAGTTTTTAATCCCATTGATTCTAATGCAACATTACCTGTAAGTATCATTAAATCTGACCAGGATATTTTATTCCCATATTTCTGTTTGATAGGCCATAAAAGCCTTCTTGCTTTATCCAGGTTGGCGTTATCGGGCCAACTGTTCAAAGGAGCAAATCGTTGTTGTCCCTGATTAGCACCACCCCGACCATCACCAACCCGATAAGTTCCTGCACTGTGCCATGCCATACGTATAAACAAAGGTCCATAATGGCCGAAATCGGCTGGCCACCAATCCTGTGATTGTGTCATCAAATCACGTAAGTCTTTCTTTAAGGCATCATAATCCAAACTATTAAATGCTTCCTTGTAGTTGAAATCTTCTCCCATTGGGTTTGATAAAGAAGAATGCTGCCTTAAAATACTTAAATCGATCTGATTTGGCCACCAATCTTTATTGGTCATGCCACTCTGTGTTCGCTTATGGAATGGGGAATCACCCTTTTTATCCATTTCGCTATGATCATTTTCGTACCTGCATCCTGTGAAGGCTATGAGTAGGCTGAATGCTAAGATAAATTTTTTCATTTTACCCTCCTATTTTAATTATAGATGTACCGTTAACTGAGTCTCAATAAGGCATAAAAACACTATAATTCGTAAATATTATATACTCAAAACTGTATCAGAATACATCAAAATACAAGAAAATCTGAAAGAAATATTTAAGTAATAAAACCCGCCATTTTTGGTACACTCAAATTAGGCCGTTTGTTTTGGTACACGTTTTGGGGACTATTTGATTGTGGTTATATGACTTTTAAGAGTACGGTAAACAATAAAAAGAGGAATTTATTTTACTTTCTTTACAATAACATAACTTATATCATCTTCTGGATCTTTCAGATCATAAATTCTTTTTTCTATTCTATTAAAAATCGTTTTTGATGATAAATTTTTTGATTTTTTTAATATATTTTCTAATTCTCCCTCAAAAAAATCCCCAAAATGCTCTGATAAACCATCTGTATATAAAATAATTATTCCTGAATCGCAGGGAAACTCCAATTCGTTTATTCCATATTTTTCTTTATATCCTACGGAAGTAAAATTCATTTTTATATCAATAGCATGCTTTGAAGGGATAAAGCCAATAGGTTGAGAAACGTTTGTATTAAACTCGCCAAGTGGCACTAAATGATCATGCTTACTACAAAATACTAAGGGTGAAGGATGAGCAGCTGAAAGAAATCTAAAAATTCCTTTTTCAGATATTTCTCCATAAAGCATCGTGATGAAATCAGAGGTGCTAGAAGAGTCGTAAAACCTGGTATTTATTTTTTCAAATAAATTGCCCGTAATCTCTCCGAATTGATCTAATTCATAAGATGCTCCTGTCAAAAATGCTTGGTGCAGTTGTGCAACCACTAAGCCATCTGTTATTCCATGTCCTGATGCATCTGCAATTAGAATTCCTGCCCTAGTTCTGTTTAACTCTAATTTCTCCTTAATGTGTTTTGTTTTTGCATCAGTAATTCTAGCTTCCAAATCATATCGTTTATTAAAATCAATAAAAATTATGTGGTCTCCTCCTGCCACCTCATTTAAATAATGAGTAGTCCCATAAATGTCTATTCCAGTAAGCTCAGGAATTTTACTGGGTGATGGGATTAAATATTTAATTTGTTCTGTAAATCTTTCTATTTCCCGTTGTAAGAATTGTTTGTGACTTTCCATTTTTAATTCAGTATGTTCCTACTAGTATTTTGTGATTATGATGAGGAATAATATTATAATCGAAATTAATAATTAATATATAACGACAATGTTATTCATAGGTTCCTTATTAGACGTATTGTTGTAAGCTGCTATTTTCTATCTACTACTTAATTTTAAAATTGTATAACCTGTTAATCCTGAAATTATAGATCCAGCAAAAATTCCCACTTTTGCTGAATCTATAAAAGTAGCATTTTGAATAAATGCGAAGTTTGCAATAAAAATGGACATAGTAAATCCTACGCCAGCCAAGAAGGCAATACCAACTATCTGTCTAAAGTTTATACCTTTGGGAAGTTCCGTTAATCTCAATTTAATACCTATAAATGACATCAGTGTTATACCAATGAAATTTCCAAAAAACAGGGAAATTGCTATGTTAGCTACTAATGAGTAATCTAAAATTATATTATTGCTAAAAGTAACACCTGCATTGGATAATGCAAAAATAGGTACGATAAAATATGCAACCCAGCCGTGAAGACTGTGTTCAAGATGTTGGAGCGGTGACTGCACCTTGTCCGTACAAGAATCTATATTGTCTATATGTTCTATCTGTTCTTTTGAAAGAATATAGTCTTTGTTATTAGTAGCTACTTTTATTTTGTTGGAGATTTCATAGAGTTTATCTGTATATGTTTTAACATTTATCTTTTGTCTAATAGGAATAGTGAATGCTAATAACACTCCCGCTACCGTTGGATGTATACCTGCTTTTAGGAATAATAACCAAATGATAACACCAAATGTAAAAAATAAATACTTAATATATATTTTTCGGTAAGACATAATAAACAATATCATTAGAAGAATCAGGGCATTGGCTAACAATATCCATTTAATACTCGAACTGTAAAAGAAAGCGATTACAAGCACGGCGCCGATATCATCAATAATCGCAAATGCTGTAAGGAAAACTATGAGACTTAAAGGTATCCGCTTACCTAGTACTTTTAAAATGGCTAAAGAAAATGCAATGTCTGTAGCCATTGGTATTCCCCATCCATTTGATGTCTCAGGATTTTTATTAAGAAAAACAAATAGTGCAACAGGTATTAACATTCCGCCAAGAGCAGCAAATAATGGAAATGCAGCTTTTCTAATAGAATTTAACTCACCAATCAACAGCTCTCTTTTGATTTCTAATCCAATTAGAAAGAAAAATACCGCCATCAAACCGTCATTAATCCATAACAAGAGTGGTTTTGTAAAGTCAAAATTCTGTGTACTAAATCCGAAATTATATTGCCATAATGATTCATAAGAATGACTATATGGTGAATTCGCCCATATTAATGCAATAATAGTTGCGCTTAGTAGGAGGATTCCACTAAAACTCTCAATTTTGACAAATTTCTGAAATGGTGTAATTAAAAATTTCTTAATTTCAAAATTAGTTTTATTCATTTTTATTTTCTATTTGCGAATGAAATTTTTAAGCAGACATAAAATATAATAATCCGTAAATATTATATACTTAAAGCTGTATCGAAATAAATCAAAATACAAGAAAATCTGAAATAAATATTTAAGTATTTAAAACCCGTCGTTTTTGGCACAGTCAAATTAGGCCGTTTGTTTTGGTACACGTTTTTGGGAAGGGTGGGTTATTTCATTCTTTTTTGAACTAAATTCTAATAATAATAAAATATGATTGTTTTTAATAAGGATAATAAATGACTGTATTTGAATATGTAATGGTCCTTACATCCATTCTCATTGGTTTAGGCATTGCTGAACTATTGAACGGTGTCGTAAGGATACTTAGGTCAGATTTTAAGCAAAGTATTTTTGTTCCTCAAATTGCGTGGGCAATTTATTTATTTATTTATATACTCGTTATTTGGTGGTCCAGGTGGGATCTTAGAGATAGTATTGAGTGGAATTTTATCCAACTACTGTTATCACTTACCTCTCCAATACTGATATTTGTATTGGCTGGTTTGATATTCCCTCATCAACAATCTGGTAAAGAGTACTTTTATAATCGTAGAAAACCGTTTTACACTTTATTGTGGATTTCAACTGTCGTTTCATTATTCCATGAAATATTCATTGAAGGAACCGTTTTAATCAGTTTTATTTCAATAGCCATATTGATTCAGATTGTCGTTATTACTTGGGCAAGATTTTCTATACGTGATCACGTACATACAATTGCCGCTATATTAAATATACTGCTGATTTCAATTGCTATTTTATTCTCCACTTATGCACTAAAAAGTTAGATTATTATATCCCAAAACCCATCGTTTATGAGACTTTTTCAGTTTTTCTCATAAGTCGTCTCAAAACCTCAATATATAGTCTCAAAACTCATCTCAAAATCAAAATCTCAATACTTACGGTATTGAACGTTTTTGACACTCGTGATTTCACCGTTTTATTGGCATAAGAAGTATGTATTAAATGGAGAATTATATGTTAATAGGATATGTACGTGTTTCAACAAGTGATCAAAATCTTGATCTACAATTAGATGCATTAAAACAAATTGGGTGTGATACGATTTATAAAGATGTGGCCAGTGGAGCTAAAGATGATAGGATTGGATTAACTGAAGTACTTAGTTATATCCGCAAAGGAGATACATTAGTCGTTTGGAGATTAGACAGACTTGGAAGATCATTAAGACATTTGATAGACACCATTAATCAAATCAATGATCAAGGATCTTACTTTAGAAGTTTGCAAGAGAACATAGATACCTCTACATCGGGAGGTAAGTTAATATTTCACATCTTTGGTGCCTTAGCTGAATTTGAAAGAGACATCATTCGGGACAGAACAAATGCAGGTCTTGCTGCAGCTCGTAAAAGAGGCAGGTATGGTGGCAGACCTAAGAAAATGGACGATAAGAAGATTGCATTAGCTAAAACGCTAATTGCTGACAAATCAAATTCATTAAATGATATATGCGAGATTCTGCAAGTATCAAAAGCTACATTATATAGATATTTGAAAAAAGAATAGGGTTGATTGCTCTATTCTTTATCTTAGATCTGCTTTGTGAAAGCGGGAATACACTCTTATGACAAACTTAAAATGAAATTGACATTATTTTATTAATAACTCGCCATTTAATTGACTGATTGAGAACAATATTGACTACATAACACCCGTTATATAGACAGTTTATTGACACCAATTAACAATATTTACAAATTATTTGGATCTGATAATTAAAATAGTTCATAAAAAAAAGGATTATGTGAACTAGTTATACCTATAAAAAAGAAATATACAAATTAGTAAAATACTCGGACTGTCTTAATTGACATTAATGAAATTGGCGCTGAATTCTCCTTCTTTAACATCAATAATTGATGATTGCTTCCTTATTTTGAAATCAAACCTACCCCCGACAATACCTTCTACCGCATCATATTTATCAATTATTAGTTTACTGTTATTATTGCCAATAGCATAATATTCTCCAATTAATACATCTCCGCCAATAGTTTCGGTTAATACAGCAGATGAGTCTGAGATAACGTATTCACCAACTCCCTCAAAATCTATCATTATGCGAAGATAATTTTCTTGACTTTCAGGTACTAGGAATAAATTTTGCTTATCCTCATTTGCAAAATCTAAATAACATTCACCTTCCCAATATTCTTGGCCAACTTTCGCAGAAAAATGATATTCATCATCAGAAGAACCTGCACAATTTTCATTATTGCATCCGGCTAGTACAATAATAAATAGTACTATAATAATTAAAACCTTTTTCATAAAGACACCTCCAAAATTAGTATTAATGATGCAAAAATACAGGAGTTATATCACTAGTACTATCTTCAGTAATTTTAATTAAATTGTTTCCATCAACATTAATTAAATAAATATTGTCATGACCTACATTATTGTACCAATTTGAATCGTAGAATACAATTTTATTATAATTTGATGACAGGTATGGCTTATAGTATGTACCTACATTTAAATTACTAATAATAGTGCCATCTACACTTATATATTTTGTTTCTGTTTGATAACCTATTCCTGAATTAATAATTAATTTTAATTTATCATTGGAAATGTTAATCAAGCGGCTTTGTTGATAATTCGGTATCAAATTAACTGAGTTGCTGCCATCTGAATCCATAATATATATTTTTGAACTGTCATTGTTGGAGTATTGATAAATTATTTTATCATTATCTACAAAGTAAATAGGAGAACCATCCCAACCTGGAACACCTTTAATATTTTCAGGGTTACTTCCGTCAACATTAACGGTTTCTATAGAATAATTTTCATTAGTTACATGTCTAGTATATACTATTTTCTCTCCATCCATTGAAAAGTCCAGCTTACCAACGTTTGCTACTTCTAAAATTGTATCATTATTTCTGCCATTTACATCAATAATATGAATTCCGTCACGGTCTGCGTAAGAAATTTTTGAACCATCCTGTGAGATAACTGGGTACTTTCGTCTTGAACTACTATTTACTGATAATTGTATCTGATTCATCCCATCTTCATTCATTATAAATATTTCATCACTGAATTCATTTGCCCCCCAAATACTTCTTAAAAATAATAGATTTGAGTTATTTGGGAATGGTTGCGGATATGATTCTTTCGCGTCAGATTCAGTCAGATTAAC
>SDBT01004306.1_pt1 | contig 24217 bp, 43 predicted proteins | sample 2277101 | NCBI WGS metagenome assembly SDBT01 (sample SAMN10404973, study PRJNA504765) | marine sediment metagenome | isolation source: marine sediment core GS10_PC15, 103 cmbsf | place: Arctic Ocean: Southern Knipovich Ridge | collected 2010 | reverse complement strand
ACCCAAAGTTATTATAAACCTATGTTTTATTGGGGCTTGGAGTAAATAGGATAAGTTTATATACCCTGAATGAGCAATAGGTATAGGGTTTATCATATGACAAGATTTATAGTTGAGAGAGGCGAAGAGATTTATTATGAAATTATTGATAATGAAACCAATGAGATGATTGAACGATTTTCCACAAATGATGTGATAGATCACAAAACAAGAAGAACGGCAGGGGAAGCCCAAAAGAAAGCCCATGATTTATGCAGGAGATTAAACAAAAAAGAAATTAATATAGATAAAGCCCGTAAGGAGAATAGTGATTGAATGCCGAAAAACCTTAAGTACCGATTAGCAATGAATCACGATCCGGATTTTGATGAACCGCATCCATATACTAAATGTTATGGGGATGGTTCACCAAGAGGATATTGCAGATGTGAAAGGCCTATGGCGGATCCTATTCATATTGAGGAGAAGGATTGAATGGCACTTAAACAATTCGCATTTACTGTTGGGGTTTTATATTTCATTATAGCCATAATCTGCGTTTTCTTTTTAGTAGTTAAATGGTTTCCTGCGGAAATGATTAACCCTATAATGGCTAACTGCTTTATTTCAGGTTCGCTTTTCGTGGCGTATAGCCTTACGGGAGAGGATTGAATGGCTAAAAGTATATTATGCCCGAAGTGTCGGCATTGCTGGAAATATAAGGGCCTCTTGAACAGGGCATCATGCCCTAACTGCGGACATAAAGTAAGCGTTAAACTGTTCAGGGTGGTTGAATGAAAAAACCTTGGGCAAAAGAAGTAGATAATAAAGAATTAAAGGGAATGCAGGAAACTTCTATTGATATAACTCCTATATTTTATAAGGCGGGGATGTGGTCTTTTAGAATTCTGGCAATTATCACTCTAATAATGTTTATTTATAATAGTTTGATAGGCGATGTATTGCACACAATTACTGCGGGAATTTTCACCTTTATGTACTTACAGTTCGTATTCAAAGCTTGGGAAATTCCGTCAACAGGGGTTTTCTTTTATTACAAGAAGGGGATTAAATGAAAAAATACATCCCAACATCCGGCATCTATAATAAATTCCTTAAAGGGCTAGCCAATGAAACTAGATTTAAAATTCTCCGGTTGTTGCTGGATAAGGGCCCTCTTAATGTAATGGGCATATGTAAATTAACCAGATATGAACAAAGTCGGGTTTCCCATGCTTTAAGGCTACTTAAGCTTAACAAATTCGTTAGATCAGAAAGAAAAGGCAAAATGATGTACTATGATGCCCATAAATATATCAGGCGTATTGTTATTAAGACAGATCATTTGATGATGATGTTTGAACTCTATTCTGAAAGGTGGGGATGATGGGAATACTAGGCTTAAATTACTTAAATGCGGTTTTTATAAAAGATATTAGAAGAGTTTTAAATAAAGAATTAAATCCAGTACACGCACAGCAAATATTTGAAAGGATGCAATTGGAATCTTTTATCGTTGAATTTAAAAAGGTTAAACTGAGGGTGAAAAAATGAGAGTAATTATGCCGGAAGCATTGAATGATTATTTTAAAATAAATTTACCTAAAGAGAAAACAAAAGGCAAAGTAATAATAATCGGAAATATGGGAGGGGCAAATAAAATGTTTACAGTATCTTTTGGAAAAAATGGCCTTTCAATTCCCGCTATATTTTCAAAATTACTGTTTAAGGATGCAGATATAAAACCAGCTCATGAAGGGATATTTTTTCCCTTATTAATTTGTGATGAAAAATATTTAAACCCCGAAGTTATTAAAATTCTTAAAGATAAAAAAACGGTTGTAGTTACATGAAGGCGAAACAATGACAGAAAGAACTTTCACTAAGGGCCTAGTACAAACTCGGATGAATGGGCCGCACAATTGGGTTATGGTGAAATTTAATAATGTTTGTCCGGCGATGGGCCGCAGGGTTGCCCCCATCGATGCAGATACTTTCTTGCAGCATATAGAAGAGTGCGATGTTTGTTCTCAGTTATTCAGTGCGGAGGATGGTTAGATGGATTCTATGGGGATGTTTTTATTTATGATTTCCAGTTATGTTTATTTGAATATAATTCTAATGTTTGCCCTGCATTTTTTCACACTAGCTATTGAATCTGATAAATTACAAAAACAGGGGAAGAGAATTAAGATCTTGGATTATTTTAAAATTAAATCAATCGAAGAACTTGGAAATTTTTTTATTTATGTTACTGTTTTTGTGTTAGGGGGAATAATTATTATTACGGTTCTGGCGGCTCAATACCTATCTGATCATATGGAGGATAGTTATGACCTGCGATAAAAAGGATTGCATAAAGGAAGCCGAATGGTTCTCAGAAAAACAAAACCTTTGCCCACTTCATTTTTTTAGATTGAAGAATACAGAACAGCAGGTGATGGTATGAATTTAGAATTTAGACCTTGGGGAATCAGGAAGCGGTACTTAATTGCCTTTGCCATATATGCTGCCGGTATTTTTATTTATATTTCTCCTTTTTCTTGGATGCCTAGTAAAGCCAATAATCAATTTATCGCATTTTATCTGCTCATGGTTCTTTGTGGATTTATTATTTTTATGCACTTGCATAATGATTATGATGCACATTTTGAGGGTGATTAAATGAAATTTGATGTGAAATTTAAAGTTCTTTCTAACAGGCTTGAAGAAAAAAACAGTAAACTTTTAACTAATCTCAAAAAACACATTAAGGCCTTTTTTGATAAGAACGATCCAAACGCCGATGTATTTGATTTCAGTATAAAGGAAGATAAAGGATTAAGGGGGCTTCTCGAATGAAAGATGTATGCAAACAATGTTTCAGGGCCTATAATGCCTGTCCAGCAAAAAGACATCCTGTTTATATAAATTGTAAATATTTATAAAAGGTGATCTTCTTGGAGAAAACTGAGAAAGAAATTATTAAGCTCAGGGATAAAATAAGAAAAGAGAATTTAATCGGGCAGTCCGTAATTTATAAAGGCAGAATTTATGAAGTTAGATGTACACCGGTGAAAAAATAATCGCTATTTGCGGTGAAATAGATTGTGATATAATGGTAAGAAAGAAAAAAGAAACCGATTTTGATTGGTTTATTGATGCTGACCTATCAAAATATTCAGGAAAATGGATTGCAATAATGAATAAGAAAGTCATTGTAAGTAGCAAAAAGCTCAGTAAATACTTCTTTGATAAAGTTAATAAGGCAAAAACAAAAGGGGAACAACCTACAATAGCCAAAATACCAAATAAAGGAGAAATCAGAATTTAGGGGCGGCTTGGCAGGAAGTAGATAGTATGAGATGTAAGAATTGTAAGTACGATAGGGAACAATTTCACTTAGTCAAAAAGCCTGAAACGGATAGAGAGTATTTACATATGCGACTTGAGTGGAGTGGGGGCAAGCCTTATCCAGCTTATACAAAGAAATGTAAGTTTTGTAATTGCACAAAGCCCGAACCAATAAGCGATTTGAAGGCAACTCGCCACAAGGAGGAGGAGATATGAATGGATGGCAGCAAATTAATTTTAACGGAAGAGAAAAAGCTTGCAGTTCTTATTAATGATTTGTCTGAGCTCATCAACAATAAAAAGGACGTGATTGTGAGAAAGTATCTTGACGACTGCAAAGGAGAAATAAATCCAAATTTGATAAAGGAAAAACATCAGATTTTGGAGGCTGAAAGAGATATACTAAATTGGGTTAATAAGCGTGTAAAGGAAGGATTGATGGATTAAGGAGAATCACTAGTTCAAAAGAAATAGGGAGGATTGATATGGAAATTTACGGATATGAATTAGATGATTTTATTGCATTTGTTATTTTTGTTTCAATCCCTTTAGTATTCGCATTATTTCTTTGGCTAATAATGATTCTTTAATTTACATTCCCAATCTAGCCGGAACTATTTTCCCTTTAAGATTTACTTTCACTTTTCCTTTTTTGAGATCGTTTATAATTTTCCGGTTTGCGGAAATAACCTGCTTCCTCGCTTTAGGGGCTAAGCTAAATCTGGAAGAAAGAGTTTTACTTTCTTTTTCTAAGGTATTTATCAGTGCCTTAGATTTCTTACTTGGTCTAGATTTTCCGGAACCTTTTTTTCCTTTTGCCATGCTAATATAAGGGCTAAGTTATTTATATGCCTTTCTATTCACATCGGCCCTTTAAATTATTGCATAATTTGGTTAAAATACAGCCCCCCGCATCGATTGACAGGGTGAATGTGTCATTATTGAATTTCTTATCGAATACCTTTTCGAAGAAATCTCCTTTAGCTGTTGCATTGGCATCATCTATTAATTGCTCGTTCCCATTCCATAAATCATAATTCACGAAATTTAAACTGGATCCATCCGCATCAAATCCGGAAACGGTGAACATTAGATATTGCCCCAATAAGAAATCACTTTCAAATTGAATGTCGCAATCATCACCTGTTGGTCGGGCCGGAGTGAAAATATTGAAATCATCCCCTGCCTGAAATGTTGAATCTTCGGAATCTATTGCATCAACAAGAATAAAATAATTCCCATCAGCTATTGAATCAATATTTAATGAAACTATGCATTCTAGACCAGTTGCGGCCGCACCAGTGCAGGTTATAGATCCACTTGTATCGGTGTTTTGGTCATTAATTATTTCTGTTCCGGTTCCCTGCGAATTTGTTGTAGAAAAATTAACATCAACTATAAAACTGGAACTGTCTGGATCAGTAATTGTGAAATTTATATCTATTGTTGAAATATCATTCTGATTAAACATATTTCCGGTACTTGGGAAATTAACTGCTATAGAAGGGGCCACATTCTGAGCAATAAAGAAAAGATGATTATCGCTTGCACTTTCTCCGGAAGGATCTATTATGTTTACATCTAGGAAATAGGTTCCATCTGGAAGTGTTGTAGTGTCAAAGGTAAATGTGAAATTCAGATCCACGCATTTTAGAGTTTCGATAAGAACAGTGTTCAAATCATTTGCAGGGTGATTATTTATTGAGAGTGCGATATTTAAATCATCCTCTATATTTGGATCCGCACAAAATCCTGAAAAATCCATAGTTCCCATTAATGATTCATTTAAATCAGGATTTTGAATTGCGATTGATGGGGGTAAGTTTAAAATATCTATTAAATCAGATTGTAAAATTGAATTTGTGTCGTTTCCGACTCCGTCTATTGTTGCTATTTTGAAATGGAAGAAAGAATTTTGATCTTCCGGAAACCAATGCAATTCTGATTCTACTGTTCCTGTTTGGAGATTCCATGTTACGCCGTCATCTGTTGATTGCCAGAATGTTTCAGTGTCAGGAGATGGAACGAATTCTAATTGCCAAGGCTTGACACAGGGGGTATCGGCAACAAAAACAAAATTTCTATCAGGAGTTGTTTGATGGCCATTTATTATTGTATCATCATCTGTTCTGAATGTAATGAAATAGTCCCCATCCGGCCTTGTCTGAGTGGCGGCTGTTATTGCTCCAACCTGCAAACAGCTATCGCTTAGTGTTGGATCTCCGGAAACATATGTGGAATTGCAATCGAAAATATCTAAAGATCCCACAGGGTTCGGGGAATCAAAATTGGCATCGAATTCGAATTCGTAAATTACATTATTATCTACATGGGTATTTACAAAGGAAATGGTTGCAATGGTTGAGGCACAAATATTTATGGTTGATTTATCCACATCCCTAAAATTATTCTTATCTGTGTTTCCATGAGTGAAATAATATTCACTATCCTCTATGTTACCTAGATTAATATCATAAATTGTTCCGTTCTTGGCAATTTGTGAAAATTCAAAATCAGCCAATTGGAATCCAGAAAAGTTTTGATCCCTTACTGATTTCCAGACATTTTGATCCCTGTCCTCATGTGAAACCTGTACCCATAATTGAATATCAGGGCTGCCATTGAAATTTACATCGGAGGCGGAATCCTGAACAGTATATAGAATCTCATTCAATATATGGGTACTACTGTTTACATCAAATGTTTTGTTTATATCCCCAAAAATCGGGGCCGTTGAATCAATCTGAAAATTAAAATCGGATGAATTAAAATCTGTTTCCCCTGTTGAATCTGTAACCAAAATATTAAGGAAAAAGTTATCATCCTCTGAGGAGATATTTGTCCAATCAAATGAACAGAATTTTTTATCTGCCCCGACTGGTTGAGTGCAAGCTGTGTCGGAATTGAGATCCTCAACAATGCTTGTTCCACTTCCATCCTCCCGAATTTTTGAGAAATTTATATCCATTAAAAGGCTGTCTGAATCTCCATCTGAAACACTCCAGAAAATTGTTGTTGCTGATCCTCCCTTGAAATTAATTCCTGCCGTGTTGAAATCCGCAAGGTTCACATCAGGAGATAGATTAACAATTTTTTCCCCGACATAAAAATCATCCAGATAAATTGTAAAATCATTTGCACCCCCATCATATTGTGTTTCAAATCGGACATAACTTAAATCAGTCCAATCAGGGGTATTGGCAATGTTATAATATGAAGTGGCGGGAAGAATCATAGCGTTCCAATCATTCAACCCACATTGAATTAAAACTGAATATCTTGCCACATTTATAGTAGAACTTCCAATGTGGATATTCATAAGGGAAATGTTATCTTTTGAGGTTGTATAACACGATAAAGTTATTGTTCCAGCCAACGGAGCCCCTGAGCTTGTTCCGAATGTATCGGAAACATCAAAAGAACCGATTGTTCCATCAGCAGCCCACCCAGCTTCGTTAGCACCTGAACTATCTACATCTATTCCAAATTCTATAGAGCTGCTGCCCTCATTTACTATTGACGATTCTTGAATAGCGGTTAATCCATCCGAAGCCCCTTCAACAACCCAATTACTCCAATTATCTTCAAAATCTTCAATCTGGTGAAATGCACCGCTTTCAGGATCAAGAATTGTTTTAAAGCTAGGATTACTTATTGAATAAGCAATGACAGAAAACTCAATCGGATATTCTTCTTTAAGGAATTTCTGTGAGGGGGAGATTGTCAAGCGGAATCTTTCTTTTGAATTGTTGGCAATGAATCCTCCTTGGAATCCATCAACATAATCCTGCTTAAAAATTTCAGTTATATCCCTTGAAAGAACAGAGAGCCTAAAAAATGGTGTCCATCTTGAAACGGTTCTATTCCCCATGATTGGTTCTTTATATGTGCATCGTTCAGATGATTCGCAATAAGTTTGTGATTCGCTGCAAAAATAATCTATAAATCCATTTTTATCTTGCGGTATTTCTACGACATCTTTACAATCAATGGAGGAAGATCCTATAACCACTGATTCGATTAATTGTACTTCTTTTTCAATTCCAATTAAGGTAAAATAGTCTGAATAATTCCTAGCATAAAATACTTCAAAGGCGATGTCGGTAAAATTTCTTCCTGTTTTGTTTTCCAGTTCAACATGAACCTGATAATTTCCATAGGCATCCCAACCATAAAATTCTTTTGATGATGTAAGAACTAGGCCGCCATAATCATTTGCTAAAGTGTCATTATAAGGATAAGAGAGTGCAGCAGGGAGCATAAACAAAATGCCTAAAGATATCATCACACCTACAATTATTCTATTCATGTTCCCCACTAACTCACCCTTGAACAGGCTTAAAGTTCATTATAAATAGGAGGAAACTAATATATATGCGTTTGCTTTAAGAGAAAATGCCAATCTCACACAAAATAACTCCTTGAAGTAGTAACATATTCAGGGATATTTATGGTCATAAATTGGCATTCCATTCAGGCCTGTAGAATTATTATCGCTCTACTCCTTTTTAACCTTTTTGATTATGGGGTAATGAGCATCAATCGCATTTTTTATTTCCTTTAATTCTGTTGAGGCCCTCAATCCACCCATGCCCATCAAATCCAATCTATCTATAATAACTCCTGTCCAGCAGTTTTTTTGAATATTTCTTATATCCATTGGTTGTTTGGTTTTTGGATCCTTCCAGTGAACCATTGCATCCACTATTTTTTTTAATCTCTTTCTTTTATATTCGGGCCTCTGCATTAATTGTATTTCTTTTAATTGCTTATCTTTTCTTTCCTGATATCCTTTAATTTCAACTTCATCGGTTATTATATGTCCGGCTGGCCAGAAAACCCCATTATAATCCTGAACCGAAATAATGGATCTGTTTTTTTTAGTTTCAAAAGAAATGTCATTTGTAAATATTTTATATGTGAAAAGTTCGCTCATTCTTCCGCTATCGAAAATTGGATCAATTAGTATAAAACAAATCTGTCGGGCCCTGATTCTTGAAAAGAGCATCTGCTTCCTTTCCTTCTCTGCAACTCCTCCGACCTGCGCCCTTGTTTCATAATTCTCATCCTTAACCTGAACCTCTAAAGGTTGGGCTTTTGAAATCCGATCCATAAATTCAGTGTCGGTGAATGCAAAACATCCGCCATCATAAACTGGCGGCAGGGCCCCTCTCTTTTTCCATTTCTCAATTATTGCTTTTCCTTGTTTTGTGTTATAAAGATAATCCATGCATTGTTTAAAGATCCATCGGGCCACTGTACTTTTTCCCTCGCCACCTTTGGCAGTTATGAATATGATGAAAAATTTCTCATTGAGCAATCTATAAAATAAATCCTTTCTAAATAACTGGGTTATTTCGTGTTTATCTTCCAGTGCCTCTTTTTCATTATCAGGAATTTCATCATCAGTTAAGCCCCTGAAATAATCTATTAGGGGGCTCGATGAAAATCTTTCTTTTGGCATTTTCTAACCTCTTCTAGATAGTGAAATTTCAATACAGGAAACATTTGCAGGTTCTTTCTTTGGATCCGAATCCATTATCTGAGTGGATGTTTCTATTTTATCTACTTTCAAATCTGGAAAAAATCTGGTGCGTGTTATCTCTGCAACATCAACCGCTTTAGAAATTGCTTTCCCTCTGGCCTGAATTAATAATGTTCCACTGTTTTTATTGAGAAGGAGAACTGCAGAAGCTACATACACTAGGGCCCCTTTCTTTCCGATCCGGAGAATGTTATCGCTCATTATGCCCCCCCTGCGGCAGAGGCAACATAATCAGTGATGCCTTTAACCCAGCTATCAACATTTCCTAGATTTAATACCCCGACTATGATCAATCCAACAACTAAGAGAATTATCGCAATTAAAATTAAGGAATGAAAATTAATTGCGGTTTTTAATCCGTTGATTGCTTTTTGGGTGTCTTTGTCCATTCCATGCTCTACATAGGTTCTCTTATCGAATTGCTGAAATGTTTTTATTTTCAGTTCTGTTTCTTTTTCATCCATCTTTATCATCCTCCTCTTCTGTTGGCTGGATTCCTGAGCCGCCGAAATGTACTCTCTTGAATCCGGCTTTAATTAAATCATATCTAACATCCTGATAAATTTTTAAAAGGAATTTTCTCAGTTTTGCTTTTGAAATTGGTTTTCTATTTAGAGTTATATGATCCCTCCAGCTTCGGTGTCTTATCTCTAGCCACAATTCATTAAGTTCCCAAATATCCACATTGAATGGGGTGTTTTCCATCATGTTAGTTAATCGTTCTAATTTTTCTTTATAAATTTCTTTTTTCTTTAGATCCATTTCCAAATCTAGGGCCCTGTTATAAAGCAGTTCAGCATCTTGGCAAATCTGCAAAATATTTTCTGCCTTATCAGGATAATTCTCAATCCCACCCAATAAATAATCTAAGTCCTGAGCGATGTTTCCCCCTCCTGATTAAACCAAAAACCACTTAAAGCGTTATAGTGTACCGCCTTATTTCCTATTTTTACGGCTTCCTTTACGCTTTTCGATACTCTTCCCCCCATTTTCTTTATCAATGTCCGTTTTCTATAGAGCACTTCCTGTTTATCATACCTAATTATGTTCCCATCTAGGGAAATCAGGGAATGATCCCCATTTTTTACAACCAAAATATTTTTATCGCTCAGATTCAACATATCACCCTAGTAAAACAGAAAAAGCCACATACATAATCAGGAAAAGAATGAACAGTGCCGTTAATATTAACAAGCCTATATCCACATTAAAATTTCTTACGCCTCTTTTTGATTTAATTAATTTTGGGGCTCCCTTTTCGAAAAGGTAATTATCTACCTCCATACAAATATCCCTTTCGTTCATTTTGTTCCCCTCAGCTTCTACGCCTCAAATCAAAATCACTAAACTCCCTGATTCTCTTTTTGAATCCGCTATCTGATTCAGAAGCTTCTGTAACTAATCTCCCGACATTTTTCCATGTGTCTATTGCGAAGTCTAATGCCACAACAGTATCTATATTTTTGGCGAATCCGATTTTATTCGCCTTAGTATCAGAAACGCTGAACATATACCACTTATAAAAATCTGGCCCTGTAGAATCCCAAATAACATTCCCGTTAAGTTTTCCACCATATAACTCTTTAGGGGAAATTACGGCAACACTATATTTTGGGGCCCATGTATGCGGTTTAAATAAACTGAATTCTGCATTCTTAGGGAGGAATGTTACAAAGTGCCTGAATAAATCAGGATGGCTATTCTTGTCGATTACTAATTTTTGCTCCCCTTCTTTTCCTTCTTTGCTTTTAATATCTAGAACCTGCAAAAACATATATCCCTTTACAGTTCCTAAAACTCGGCCTTCGCTCTCGGCACTTGTTTTTAATCTCAAATCAAAATCATAAATTGATTCAGGGCAATTATTTTTAGTGAAATCCATTAGATCAGTATAATATTTCTGCACATAGTCCGGATTTTTCTTTTTGTCCTCATAGTATTTTATGAACAGATAGGCAACTAAGCCGAGCATTGCCAAGGCGATTAAACTCCCAACTCCAATAATGGCAATTTCAACAATCCCGACCAAATCATCAACTCCTAGACATCCTCATATAAAGAATAATTATAAACATAGAAATTCCCTGCACAATTAAAATAGGAATTAGAAGTTCGAAATAGGGATTGTTACTTTCCAGTTCTCCGGATTCGATCAAAGAGTTATTTAAGGTTTCTATTTGGCTTGATGCTTTACTGCATTCTGCCGTTACATGGCCTTTAATTGAGGCTTCCAGATTATCTAAATCTTCCTGATCCATTCTATTTAATATTGGGGCGTTTGCCTGAGCATCAGCAAAATTAGGAACCATAATAATCCCGATAATTAAAAAGGCAAAAACAAAATTATGCCCTTGATTTATTTTCCCTTTTATAAACATCTTATAAATAAAATAACCTATTGCGGAGGCAACTATTAAGAACAGTACAAAAATAAGAATCACGAAAAAATAATTTTTAAGTAGTACATAGGCCAATAACCCTGCGAAAAAAACTACAAAAACAATAATTATTTTAAAATCTTGCGGAATCGCTTCCAATATTCTTCCGCCCAATTTAATTAAGTCCATAGAATCGCCAGTTATTCTGATTTAAAAAAATCAGAATCGTATATAATAGGCATTCTCCCTTTTTAAATGTTTTGCCTGATTAAAAGGGCGAATTGTGCGAATAATAAGAAAGTAAAAATTACTAAAATCCATACTGCATCGATTGTGAAGCCGAAAATATATAACAGCGGCAAATTTACAAAGAGCATAAACAGCCATGAGAAATTTAGATTCAGGCCATTAACCCCGAAGATTCCTAGAATAAATTCTGTAACTTGCGTAACCATGAAAACATCAACGAAAAGAACACTCCAATAAAAGAGTGTAATTAAGAGGGCGTTCCCTTCAAAAACTTTAAATGGCAGAAAAAGAATATTTGCCAATAGGTTCGCTATTGTAAAGAATAGGGAAGCTCCAGTTCCGACTATGGCCACAATCGCCGCCAATAATCCGCCGATAGTTATAACTGGCACTTAATCACCTTTTCCTTATTCTTTTTGCTGCCCTTTGAACATTTACAACTACTGCTTTTCCCGCTTCTTGAACCACTTTTGTTCGGGCCAATAATAAGAAAATTATTGTGAAAACTATTATCACTAGAAGGATTGTACTCACAAGGATTTCTGGCGTACTGAAAAAGCCAATGAAGCATTTCGGTGCATTTTCAAAAGAGAAGCATTCCCCTAGAGCAGTAAATAATGGTTTTGAAGGCTTGACCATGATAACCTGCTCTTTAAAAATTTCTGTTCTCGGTTCTAAAGAATTACGGCCCTCATTAAATCGAAGATCAACCCTTAAATTAACTGTGGTTGTTGTTACAGCTATTCCGTTCAAATCGATTGTGTCCTCGAAAACCATCCTGTCAATCAATCTATTTTCAACTTCAATAATATCTATTACTTCGCCATTCTGATAAATTGTTATCTTTGCTTTTCCGGTATCTGAAATATCCAGATTTCTTTCTTTAACTAAATGTTTGAAAATTTTATCTTGGGGGATTCTATTGAAGCTAATTCCTGCTTCCTCATAATCGATTAGATTAATGGGACGGATATTATCTATTTGGAATTTCAGATATCTTGTTTTAGGGTTTATTGTTTTCTGAACATTTAAATCCTCGCCCTGAGTGATTAAATCCAAAATATCTATATCGAATTCTATTGCATCTTGAAACTGTAAATTCCCTATTGAACTTAAAGCACATAGATATCTTCCAAAGGAATCGTTTGCAAAATCTTGGCGGCAGGTTCGGGGGGCATCACTAACCGCTTTAATCAGAGCATCAAATCCATCATTAAGGATAAGTTTCTCAAAAGGAATAGTTACTTCCATGAACGATTTATATTCATCAGTGGTTTCAGTTAAATCAGAATAATCATTATAGATAAATATTTTTATCTGATCTACATAGTGGCCCCTATCAACCCACATAATATGGCAATCCTTAGATAATAAATCTGTAACGATTGATGAAAATATTCTGGTTTGTCCTACGGCGGGGCCCCCAATCGGGCCAAGGACAATTCTGGTAAATATTTGATTCTCCAATAAATCAGCGGCAGTATCTAAGAAACGGATTAAAGGCGTTTGCCTCAAAGCATTTGCGGCCCCTTCATTTTGTGGGCTCATGCAGGTAAAACCAACTAGCCCATTCTGATCCATTGTTGGGGCATCGATGCTAGCGGAATTATTTATGGAAAAACTAAGTTCATTATCTTGCTGGAATCCATTATTATCATCATCATAGCCTCCGGTTTGGCCCTTTGTTGAAATTGTAATATTTGCTATGTCCTCTCTTTTTCCGGAATGATCTGAAATTATGGCAACAACCCTATAAAAATTTGCATTAGTTAGTTTCCCGCCCTCCTCTCTGAATCTATGAATAAAGGCGTAACTGTTCATACCAGTATTTTTATCGTAATTGTAAAAATTCCAATGGAATCTTATATCTTCGAAAGTATCTTCCGCATCGCCACCGCCATTAAAATCGGAAGTTCCTAAATCCCATACTCTTAAAATAATATTTAGATCATCCCTTGTCGGGAGATTTAAATTATCCCTGATTCTTAAAATTAAAGGAACTTTTTCGTGATCCTGATATTCGTCCTGATCTCTGGAATCATTAAAGAAAAATAATGTGGCCTCTTTGTACCCTAGCCTAAATGATTCAAGGAAGTAGATAACATTCAATAGGGAATTTTCGAAATCCAGTTCCGAAGTTTTTACTTTTAGCGTAACCTGAACCAGATAATCTGTTTCTTTTTCAAATACCCAATCCTCAGATTCAAAAGGAATTCTGCAAAAATCAGCAATGCAACCGAAATCTATATCTTTGTACAGCGTTAAATTAAAATCGCTAGTGTTAGGCGTTTCACCAACTTCATAAACTGAGAGTATGACGTATTGAATTGTTTCTAAGAAATCTGTTTCGATATTTATTTCTCCGGCTATTGGTTCACCAACAAGGTTCTCGGTAACGAACACATCTATAAAAAACTGTGAGGAATCAAAAGGGAATTGCCTGAGCCGTAAATCTTGGCTTTCCTGTTCGGCGTAACAATTTACTACGGTGGTTCCTTCAATTTTATGCTTTCCACACGCCTTAACTCTGATTCTTAAAGGAGATAAAATTGGAATGGTTGTGGATGTTGTAATTATTCCCCTTATTATTTCATCAACCGAGATCACTACTTCATTCTGAAAATCTTCCGTATCTATATTTATTTCTTTTCTATAGACTATATTCGAATCATCCAAATCAAAAACGGCGGCCTCAATAATTATTAAATTTAAATCATCACCATCTCTTATTCCTTTTTCGTATAGTTCTGTTTGCACTCTGAAAAATTGCCCTTCCTCTACAACTTGGAAAGCAATATTATTATCAATTATTACCGATAATGGGAGGCCGTTCTCTTTTACTATTTTCATATTTTTAGTGAAAAATCCCCTTTCAGAAATAGAGAATGCTTCTATTTTTAATGTTGTAATTGTTGAGGGAATTTCTGAAATTATATTTAAATCCCCTCCATTTAAATCAAAAGCGTAGGTTGTCGGTGTTCCGGTTATTGTTTTAGTTACGCCCCCGATGGTAATGTCTAAATTATTGCTTGCGGTTGCGGTGAATTGAAGTACATAACTCGTTGTTGCGGTTTCATCACTGGCTAGGCTAGGGAATTCTCTTGTTGTTTCTACTACTAACCTTGAATATTGATGTAACATGAAAACATCTACAGATCTTCCGTCTATAATCTCCTTAGTTACGGTATTATTTGTAATGAATAAATCTGTTTCTGTTAAACTCTTAACTGCAATCATTGGCTTTTTATAATCTAAAAGATATATTTGGGTTTCGTTCCCTGCGATTAATCTATTGAATGTGAAATTATATCTTTCGGCATTTACATCCCAGATTTTTTGAACTGGTTGCCCAAAAGTTATGCTATCATTAAAAACAACTGTTTCAGATTCCGATGATTTAGTGTAGACATAAAACAACCGTTCAATAGATCTTTCAATTGCGGGGGATTCTGGTGATAAATTGGGATTGGTTGGATCAAATAAATAAGCTGGATCGAATGCCCTATATTTAACAGCAAAGGCATTGCTTATTATATTCTCTACTTTAATTTCCATGAACGGCCTAGTACCAACAGCTATATTTAAACTGATTCTATTTTGATCAACAACAAATTCCGCATTATCTAAATTTGTAACAATTAATGACTCCGTTAAATCCGGTTGAACCATAATGGATCCTTCTTGGGTTGATTCTGAAAAGCCTGATTTATTGGCACGAATTCCAAAATTAAAATCCCCTGAGTTTTCTCCCTGATTGAAATATTCATATCTACTTGTTACGGCATTGAAAGGCATTCCTGTAAAAGCGTTATCATCGAAATTTGCTTCTACATTGGCATCAGTTATCCCTATAGTAGTTACCCCGCCTGTCGATGTATAAATTGCGAACCCCACCCTAGCAGATGCAGGAGATGGAACATCTATACAATCAGCAAGGGTTATATCTGTGCAGTTTCTTGATACTTGCACTCTTCCACCATTATTTACATCTTGTACTCTCCAACCCACATTTAAATCAAATAAAAGCCAATAATTACCTGCTGGAATTTGCGTGTTGAAGTAATAATTTAAATCATCCAATATCGCATCAGGGGCGGCTGTTGGGCCAGAATTATTATCAGAAATAAACAAAATGGCGTTAGTATCAAAATCTAAAATTTTTAATTTCATTGAACGAGCATCTGCAATATTGCTATTGCTTTTATCTGCATGAATCAAAATAAAATTTACATTGGTAGGTATTGAAACTTTCCACTCAACAAGCCAAACAGGTCGAGTGGCTGTAGGGCCAGTTAAGGAAAACGCAGAAGGGCCAAAACCCCAATTATTATCCTGATCTACTGCGTTTAAATCATCTGTTGTCTGGTCTACAGTCGCAGTAATAGAAAAGGCAGAATTTACATTTACGGGCTCGGCAGGTTCGGTTATATTTAATGTTAGAGAATCAGCAGAAACAGGCGTTCCGATGTTTAAGATAAGGGCGGCCATTACAGCCAAAACCAATGCTATTCCGATTACTTTTTTCTCTTCCATGTTCTTCACTTTTAAATTAAATTTTTCTTCCATCGGCGAAATGAAAGAATCTGGGAAAATTTAAATAACACCTAAGTTACTCATGGTGTTATTTAAACTGCCCTTTTCTTTGCTTGCACTCCGAAGAATTTGGATGCAACGAAGGCCAATACTATCAGTATTGCCAAGGTTCCGATTCCCAGAATAAGCAAAGTAGATGTTGAGAAGATACCCTCTATAATTCCGTCTTCATCAACACAACCACCGGCTATGCTGAGATCATCGACCATTTCCTTACATAGTGTATCTACATCTCCTGTTGCTGCGAATACGTTAGAACCAACGGATCCAACGAATATAAGCAACATCAGCAAAGGCATTACTTTCTTAAAATTCATCTTGTTCCACCTCCTTTCAATTTAAGTATTAAAACTATGTATTCTGTTGAATAAAAAGTTTTTGGTTTTTATCCAAGCAGTTTTATTGCTACAACAAGCAGTATGATCACCCCTGCAATGCTTCCAATGCTTAAGATAGCAACCGTAATAATGCTTAAAATCGCCTCCACATAATCATCATCTATTTCACTTATATTTTCATCAGTCGGAGGCTCCGGATTTATTATGCGATCTACTGCGAACACATTCATAATTAAGAAAATAAAAATCAGGGCCAAGAGTATTTTTTTCATCATCAACGCCCCCTAAATTTATTTACTATGAAGAAAATCACTGCAACCGTAATAATTATCCCTAAAATTATTACTAAAATAATAATTGCTATATCTACAGTGTTGTTTCCTATGAAACTTAGAAGTTGGAAAAACCAATTTCCCTGAATCTCTTCCCCATGTACTGTAAAATATTCATCGTGGCTTACGCCCTCTTGGGAAAGTTCAACTCGGTACCTTGCGGTTTGGTAATAGCAGTTTTTGGTTTCATTGATTCCGCATGAATTTAAAAATAGTTTTAATGCGATGGAACCATTATCATCAGTTATTAATCTTTGTTCCAAAAAATCAGAATTATTTTCTCCTTGTATTACTCTAAAAAATTTAAATCCGCTAGATCTTCCCTGAGCATCAGAAAAGATTCCGGAATTATCAGTTAATCTGGTCGAATAATCCTGTACCAGAACATTTCGATCATCAAAAGTTTTTACATGAACATGGATATCCCTCGCTCCGGAACCATCCTCTCTGGCAACATCGAAGTTTAAGCTTACATATTCATTCAGAAAAGGTTTTGTTGTCATGGCCGTATTTATTACAGTGTAATTATGATCGCCTTCATGCACGAAAGGATCTGCCATAACAGATAGTGCTAGGCATATCAGGAATAATATCAACATTAATTTTTTCATGTTTCACCCTCTATATTAGTAGAATTCCGGATAATTTAAGCTTTTCGGTTGCGGTATTTTTCGTAAATCTGCTTCAATCCATTGTTTATGATGAAAGCAACCAGAATTAACTCAAAAGGGTACAGGAAGGAAGGATATCTCATAGTTCCTGTGGGAAATAAAAATAAAACGGCATGGGCAAATAGAGTTATCAGCCCTAACATCAATAATTTTTTATTGTAAAAATACATTATTAAAACAGAAATCGGATAGTGGATTATATGAATAATTCCCCCTATCTGCAAACTTAAATCAACTCCGTGTATAAATTCTGTTATTGGATTTTTTAAAAAAATTAATATGTCCTCTACTAATCTCGGATTAAAGGCAGATGCTAAGAAAACTACTACAAGGATTACAATGGGAAAAAGGGCAGGGAACAGCCAGATGAAAAGTAGCAGATGAAATAGGCCGGTTATTTTTATTAGAACACATAGGAAAGCCATTAACAGGGCTGGCTTAGTTTGATCTTTGAAAAGAAAATAGAAAAATAAAATTGAGAAAACCATAAAGGGGAGTTCTCTTCCAAATTGCGGGAGGAAATAAAAAATAAATCTATCTGCGAAAATCATCAGGGCCATAAGCAGAATATTTATCTTTAATTCTTTTGCGAACTGAAATAATGCGATGATCAATAAAATTGAAAAGAAAGGCGTTACGAATTGGAAAACTTTAGGGCTTGGTATTGGGGAAATCTGGATTAAAAAGACATTGAACAGGTTGAAAAATGGGGGCATGGTTATCTCTGTTTGTATGAATCTATTACCCACAACATTCCTAGCAAATTCATCTAATAAATATCCGGCTTTTGCTGAATCAATGGCATAAGGAATATAGAAATCAAAATCTGTTCCCATCGGGCCCTGCTCAAATATTGGAACGCTGCTCACCAGAACAATTATTAAAACCAGAAACATTTCCTTAACATTTATTTCAACCTTTGGGATCTCTTTAAAAATCAGGGAAAGGATAACAAAGAAAATAGCGGCAAATGGGATCCATATAAAGGGCTCTAGGAATTTAAAAAGATTTAGAATGATTCCTGAGATGGTTATCGATAGAAGAATCATAAAAATTCTGAAATAAAATTTCTCCATCAGATATATTAGCGGAAGTACCGCAATTCCTAAAATGAAAGGTAAATATGGCAGCATATCAGCACCCGACCTTTTCATTTATCCATGTTAATATATTGAAAAGCAAAAAGAAAATCGAACAGAAATAAAATAAGTACCTAAATTTCTTGGTTGCCAATGAGATATAGATACCTACATAGGGAATTAAAAGCAGGGGGATTATGTAGATAGTTCTTTCAGATTTAATTACAACTGCGAAAAATCCCAACAAAGTTAAAAATAAAACATCCCATCTTTTTTCAATCCATACCTGTTTTAATCCTAGCCACATTATCGGAAGCGGCAAAAGTTTCCCGAATAGATTTCCAATTACGCCAACCTTTAAACCAAATTCTACACTACCTGCAATATATATATCTAGAAATTCATCTGGCCTATTTTTTCCGAAAATTGTGGAACAGGCTGGCCAGAAATAATGGAATTTTTCTTTATGTTCAAAAAAGAGAAGAACTAAAAGCGTGATTGAGGTTAAAATAAATCCATGAGAATGTGCCCCTATAGAAAGAACCACGATCAGAATCCTTAGATAAATATTCTTTGTTAAAAACAATCCTAGAAATAATAAAAGGGCTGTTGCTTGGCTAGGAGATTTCCACATATACCAGAAATAATGAGAGCCAGCAAAATAAACCAGAACTGTTTGCCATTTCTTTGAGATGAAAAACAGGGCCATCGGAGTTAAAATAGCTAGAAGAATCAGCATCACAAATTTAAAAGAATCATAATTGTACACTAGGGGCCTTGCTAAAATGTGGAATAAGGAGGCATAAACTCCCTGTTCTACTGGCCTATATTCAGTATTGCCAATTGTTTTCTGGAAATGGAATTCGGCATCGCCCCGTATTGTAAATTCTGATGGCTTAACAAATATTATGAAAAAGATTACAACAACAAGGCAAAGCATTAGAGCAATGTTTAAATCTCGCCTGTCCAGTTCTTTTTCCCCCATTTAATCACTGTAGAAAGGAGCTCTGCCTTACTCTGCGAATCTCTTTTTTAATTTTTTAGTTTGAGATTCCAGATTCTTTTGCTCCATTTTTAGAGCCTTTAAATAGTTTTTAAGTTTCCAAGGTTCGAATAAAGAAAGATCATGGAAAAAAACCATTTTCTCCATCAAAGATTCCTTCTTACTTCTTTTTCATCCTCAATACAATTTTTTCTTTTATAATAGCCCCATTGATTATTAACCCGAGCTATGAATTCCTTTGGTTGTTCTCCGATGTATGGCTCAATGCCTAATCTGTTTGCCTGATCAATAGTTTCTCTTGGCAAATCAGTGGTCAGAGTTGCTGATGCCATCAATGCACCATCCCTGAGTTTTTGTTTTCATCTTCTTTATCCTGCTTAGAAAATTCCTTAACCATTTTTGCTTTAAGCATAGTATATAATTCAAATGATGCTAAATTGATAATGCCTGTCGCTTCCGCTATGTTTCTAGATTGACGCTTAGCTATTTCTATTATTGTGGCTCTTGCTGCATCTCTTTTAAATCGGCCCATAGAATCTATTTCTTTTAATAATTCTCTTAAGGGTTTATTTAGTTTTTTTCTCATTTCCTCATTGAATCTATCAGCATCATTCATTTTTTCTTCCCTCTCAGCCTCAGTTTCCTATCCCTTACAGAATTAACAGATCTGTTTGTTCCGAAGAATTCATTTAAATCTTCCGCTAATTTTTTATTGCTTTTAGATCTCAGCCGAGATTTTAAGAACCTTAATTCGCCATTGCTCCATGAAAGAACTAAGGAAGTGGATCCCTTAATTTTCTTTCCCTTTCGTTTATGTGTTGATGTTTTCCTTTTTTTGCCTTTTCTTTTTACTTTCGGTTTCTCAATCTTAGCGGCTTCCTTGGCCCTCTCACTCCGCTCCTTTATCTTTTTTCTTTCAGATGGCGGAACTTTCAATTTAATATAGGTTTTAAATAATTCTTTTAATCGCCTCTTTGACATGAAGGGAATTAGATGGCCCACTCCCTGCTTTTCTAAGTCCTTAAATAATTCTTCTTTGTAAGCTCCAAGGGTTGTAATTCCCCTCTTTAATTTCCGGTTGAAACTTTCCGGATTTCTTTTTATTCCTTCATCAACCTCTGGCGAAACCATGATAATCTTCCCCGTAAATTTTAATGAATTCCTTTATATTTAAGTCTATCGGTTGCCTTATCAGTGTTCCCCTGTTCTTTATTTGGCAGGTTTTAAGTACATTCTCAATCTTAACTATTTCCGGAGTGAATCTTTCGAATTGCTGATCAGTTAAGGGCAGGGCCACATTTCCGCCGCAAATCGAATAGGGAAGTTTCAGCAGCCTTTCTTTCTGGTAAATCTTTACATCGATATCTTTTATGTTCTCGATTTCCTTTATATTGTTGGCCATTACCCTAGCCCTTTCAACACATTTAGGCAGCTTTAGGATCTTCGGGAATATATCTTCATATTCAATTACGAAATGGAATCCTTGCGTTCCGGAGAATCTCAGGGAGTAAGGCAAATCAAATTCATCATAAATTTTCTTTATTTTTGTTGCGGCTTTATGGGCCTTGGTTAAATTCTCAGCGTCCACATCAATAACAAAATCGTACCCTGTCCAGTATTCTTCAAAAGTAGATCCAAAGAATTCTTTTCTCTGTTCCTTCCTTTGTGCAGGGTAATAACTAAATGTTGGAATGTAACTAAAGGAGGCCACTGAATAATATAGATCCCAATTCTTCTTATGGAATTTATAGGCGGCGAAATGCTTTTCTAGGTACTCGATGGCGAAGGCCTTAAATCCTCTCTCGCCGGAGTGGGTATTTAACTCTGTTTCCCGATCCACTTTACTTTTAAGAAAGGCCATCTCCCGATGATTTAATTGCTTAACTAATTCGAACTGGAGGAATCTGGAAGTGTACCATGTCTTACGCCTTTGAGTTTCCGCATGGAGTTTCTTATGGCTGTTTGCTTCATCTTCCATATATTCCTGATAATCTGTTTGATCGGTCATGCCCTCGCCTCGAACATAATTTTCTTGTTTCTATTTTTAAATAATCTTTCTCGGAGATCCTTCCAGTATATCGATTGAATATTTACTGCCCTTACCTTCTTCCGTTTTTTGTAATAGTTATCTAGCCTTTGCTTGGCACATTTTAAACAGAACTTCGCCCCATTTCCTCTTGTTGATTCGGTTTCCTTGCCGCACTGCTGGCAGATCCTTATCTTTCTCCCTGTTCCGTTTTTCATTCTTCAATCTCCTCTAAAAATTCTATTGCCTTTTCAATGCCCCTCACGATCTTTTCCTTTTCAAAATACGCTCCCCTTTGTGCGTGGTTAAGTTCCTTTTTTGCTATTCTCAGATTCTTTAAAACGGTTTTGAGTTTCATGGTTCCAACTTCTTTTTATCATAACAGATTTTATGGAAATGTAAATCTGCTCCGGTTTCATTATCAATCATTCCTTTAACATCACAATATATTTCTTCATCCATAAGATAGTAAGGGCTAGATTCCTCTACAAAAGATTTCCCACATAAACCACATTCATTTAAAAGCAATCCACAACCCTCACATCTAACCTCTATGACTTGTTCTTTTGTGCAATCGGTTTTAATTGGGTTTTCTATTTCGTTTCCGTTTAGTGTTTTCATGGATCCACCTTTGGCTTACAATATTCGAAATGACTTTTTAGGGCGTACTGTTGGCATTTCGGACACCAGAATTTAAACCCTTTCCTTATCCCCATAATGATCCCCCATTGTTGTTTGCCCTTTCTGGTTTGCCGTTTCAAATCTCGCATTTTTTCTTGAAGATTTTATTCTACAATTCCAACAAATATAAAAATGTCCTTTATCAGTTATGCGGATTACTGCGAGCCTTTGTGCGTTTTCCTTTTCGCATACGGGGCAGAATCCGTTTTTCATTTCTTGCCCCCTTTTTTTGAAACAGTAAAACATCGCATATAAGATGTAAAAGGAATAGTATAAATTCCACAGACCGCAATAAATTCACAACCCCTCAGTCTTTTCGGTATCTCATAACTTAATGTCAAAACCAATCCATTTGGTTTACAAATTCTTACGGCTTCTTTTGTAAAAGCATTTATTCCCGCAAAATGCTTTTCAGTGTTATAAAGCTTCTTAGCCAACTCTTTACTATATGGAGGATCTATCATTACCCAATCAGCACTATTATCCTTCAAAGAAGTATTCCTTGCATCTTCTATAAAAGTGGGATTAACTTCTGGTTTAATATCAATTTTAATGCTATCCGGATCTTCAACCTTTCCAGAACATAAATGAACTCTTTCTTGGCCCCACCACCCCTTTTCCTTAATCCATTTCAAAAAACCATTTGGAAACTTACCGTTGTAACTATTCTTACCAGTGAAACAACCAAAACATTTAGTAGTTCGGAATATGCTTTCAGGGTTCCATTTTTTAGGTTTCATATTTTCGCCTTCATTCTTTCTCTCTTTTCTTTCAACTCTTTTTTATATTTCTTTTCCATCCTTCTTTCATTATCTAAAAATTTTTTCTCTCCTTTTTTAGAGCAAATCATTTTTATATTTATTTTATCCGTCATGTTCCCGCCTCCACTCTTGTTTCTGTCATTTTATGTTTCTCTGTGAATCCTTGTTTCCAGCAGGGCTGGCAAAGTTTAGCCCAAGGTTTATTTTTATAGAAGTGTTCATCCAGCGAATTCCCGCAGTTTTGGCAATCGGTCATTTCTTCGCCCCCGAATCAATCTCCGGCAATAATTTATGTACCTTATCCCAATCGATTATATAGGGTTTGGAGGAATATTTTCCTTTCAATAGAAAGGGCTTAACTGCCCCTAGAAAAAAATTATATTTATTTCTATCTGCCGACCAATCATTATGGATGTTCCATATTTCCCTGATTGATTCTTCCCGAAGATCTTTCATTCCCTGCTGTTTGCAGGCTTTAAATAGTTTTATTAATTGCCCCTTCATTTTCCCACTCTCTCAGTTTAGATTTAATCCGGTTGTTTTTGATCTCGAATGTTTTCTTCTTTTCTTTAGAGGGAATAATGATTTTCAGGCCCCTCAATGTAGAAATCATAAAATAGGCATCAGATTTATTGGATTCGATTTTATCTACAATGAGGGCCAGCAATTCTTGATTAGTGATATACTTTATGCCTTGACCATCTAGTAGATTTAATAATTTGATTAAGCCCCATTTACTCATACAAATATAATGGCTTATGTCCTTTTAAATGTTCTTTTTATTGTTTTATATTTTTTCTCTCTCACACTCACTCTCTTCTCTTTCTCCTCACTCTCTCTTTTCTCCCACATTAAATAGAATCCGAATGGCCTGTCTAGTAATCACAATGGCCATCCGGATCGGACGTGACATCCACTTGAAGACCATATCTCCAAGAAATATAAAAAACGAAACAATTATAAAGAATGGCGGCGTAATAATACTCAGCAATCACAATTTTTCTGAGTGGAAGGGAGGCTTGTTGTCTGTACCCTAAATAATATGAAACTCAGGAACAGGGATGAGCATCAGGGAATTAGCCCTCTGCCCTTTCGGGATAAGGGAATTCGTGATTCGTTTAACGATTTCTGTAAAAAAATAGACGATAAGTTTATATATAGTAACGATAATCGTTATGATTTCTGATTTTCTAGTTCTTCTGGAGAAGTGATGTGCACACTCACACACTCTCTCACACTCACTCTCTTC